>OCTA010000014.1_pt1:175000-230539 | contig 230539 bp, 195 predicted proteins | sample 1538991 | NCBI WGS metagenome assembly OCTA01 (sample SAMEA3539302, study PRJEB22396) | soil metagenome | biome: tundra; feature: field; material: soil | place: USA | collected 2010-05 | depth 0.15 m
CGCACCAATCATGCACAAGGGAAGACTCGAGGCCTTCAGCGACGGCGTGCTCGCGATCATCATCACCATCATGGTCCTGGAACTGAAGGCGCCCCATGCCGCGGATGCTGCGGCGCTCAAGCCGCTCCTCCCGGTCCTCCTGAGCTACGTCCTCAGCTTCGTCTACCTCGGCATCTACTGGAACAACCACCACCACATGTTCCAGGCCGCGGACCGGGTGGGCGGGGCGGTCCTGTGGGCGAACCTGCACCTGCTTTTCTGGCTGTCGCTGTTTCCGTTCGTGACCGACTGGATGGGCGAGAACCATTTCGCGACGCTTCCGACGGCACTGTACGGCGGGGTCCTACTGATGGCTGCAATGGCCTACTGGGTCCTCCAGACCGTGATCATAGCCCAGCAGGGCGGCGGTTCGCTCCTGGCAAGGGCGGTCGGGCGCGATTTCAAGGGGAAGCTGTCGCCGGTCCTCTATGCGGTCGCCATCGCCTGCGCCTTCCTCAGCGTGGACCTCGCTCTGCTGATCTACGTGGGCGTGGCCCTGATATGGCTCGTGCCGGACAGGCGGATAGAGCGGACGATCGCCCAGAGGCAGGCGCCCAACGGGTAGGGGCCGCTCCGGGCGGACGGAAAAGGTTGTTGCCCACAAATGAGAAGAGTCCCTACACTTCGTCCCCATGTTATCCGTTTGCCTGACAAACGCTTTAGCAGCATGACAGGCGCCGACCCCACCGATCGCCCATGGGGCGGGAGGGATGTCCCCCGCGAGCCCCGCCGTGAAAAATGGGCCCTGGGCGGCCCGATCGGGCGGATGCGCGCACCGGGACGGTCCGAGGGCGCGCCGTCCTCCGGCCCGTCCCATGACTGACCCCCGGGCAATATGAGAAGGATCGGCTTCGCCCTCGTGCTCCCCCTCCTGCTCGCAGGCTGCGGGACGCACCAGAAGCTGCCGGCGCAGCAACCCGCGGACCGCGTCAGGATCACGACGCTGGCCGGGTTCCCGAATCTGCCGCTCAGGGAGATAAGGGAGAAGGAGCGGGTCGCGGCCCTCGTGGCATTTGTGAACTCGCTCCCGAACAAGTGGAGCATCCCGTGGTATGGGCCGCCCGTGGGACGGGTCTATTTCGAGTTCGTCAGCGCGAGGAGGACCGCCGGGAATTTCTACGTGGGCCCGGAATTCTTCGGCCGCGACACGGACAGGCACTACTCGCAGGACGCCTCGCGGGAGAAGATAGTGGAGCTGGGAAAGATCGCGGGCGTGGATCTCTGGGGATACGTGAACGGGAGGAGTCCCGGGCAACCGCCGGCGCCGGCGGCCGCGCCCGTGACGCCGACCGCGCCCGTGGCTCCGGCCGCGCAGCAGCCGACGAGTCATCCCTAGCCGCGGCCGGTACCGGCGCCGGAGACCGGCTGCGCGCTAGCACCTGCGGCAGTTGCCGACAAACTGCCAGTCCGAACCGTCGCCCAAGCTTGCCACGCTCGGGCAGCCGCTGGCGAACGGGAAGGCTATCTGCGACGCGGTTCCCACGACGTACAGGGCGCCTGCCGACACGCACACGTAGTCGCCGCATCTCCAGCTGCCCAGCTTGATCCCGCCGACCTTGCGCAGCGCGGCCCTCATCCTCCTGCCTTCGGCCGCCGGGAACGCCCGTCCGCGCATCGCGAACTCAAAGGCCAGCTCCAGGCCCCTCCTGAGCTCCCGCTCCCGCCCCTCCAGCCTTGCGATCTTGCGGTCGGCGCCTGTCGCCATGGTCGGTCCCCCGTTCCCGAGGCCCGGGCCTATTTGAGGAGCATCTCCTTCACGCTCTTGCCCGCCGGGATCATCGGGAGAACGTGCTCGGTGTAGGGAACGACCACGTCCAGGACGTACGGGCCGTCGCAGTCGAGCATCTCCTGGATCGCCCCCCGAAGCTCGCTCTTCTTGATCACCCGGCGGCCGCGAACGCCAAACCCCTCGGCAATCTTCACAAAGTCAGGGTAGAGCGCGTCCGGATTGTCCGGGCTGCCCACATTGCTCTCGTCGCCGAGGATCGTGTTGCCCCGGACGCTGCCGTAGAAGCGGTCCTCCCATTGGACGACCATGCCGAGGTGCTGGTTGTTCAGGATCATCGCCTTCGCGGCGATCTTCTCGATGTGCGCGGTCGCAAGCTCCTGGATGTTCATCGCGAACGAGCCGTCGCCGTCGATGTCGATGACCTGCTTGTCGGGCCGCGCAACCTTGGCGCCCAGCGCGGCCGGGTATCCGAATCCCATCGCGCCCAGGCCCAGCGAGCTGATGTAGCGGCGAGGCTCGTCGAAGCGGTAGAACTGCGCCGCCCACATCTGGTGCTGGCCGACGCCGGTCGTGATGATCGCGTCACCCTTGGTGAGCTCGTAGAGCGCCTTCACCGCCTCCTGGGGCTGGATGTGCCTGCTCGGCGCATAGCTGAAGGGGCATTCCTTCTTCCATTTTGCGATCTGCGCGTGCCACGCGGAGGTGTCGGGCGGCGTGAACCTCTCCACGGCAACCAGCTCGTTCAGGCGCCCGAGGGCGTACTTGACGTCGCTCACGACCGCGAGACCGACGCGCTTGTTCTTGTTGTGCTCGGACGCGTCCACGTCGATGTGGACGATGGTGGCGTGCGGCGCGAACTTGTGGGTGTCGCCCGTGATCCGGTCGTCGAACCGGGCGCCGAAGACCAGCAGCAGGTCCGACTGGTCCACGGCCCAGTTGGCGTAGGCGGCGCCATGCATCCCGAACCACTGCATCGAGAGCGGGCTCGACTCGGGGAATATGCCCAGGCCCATGAGCGTCGTCGCGACGGCGATGTGGGTGCCTTCGGCGAATGTCCGGAGCTCCTTGTGGGCGTCGGCAGACACGATGCCGCCGCCGGCGTAGATCACGGGCCTCTCGGCCCCGGCAACGAGCGCGAGGACCTTCCTCAGCGTCTCGTCGTCGGCCCGGTGCTCGCCCGACACGTATGGGTTCCTGAAGTCGGTCGCCGCGGGGAACACCGGCTTGAACCTCGCCTGCTGGACGTCCTTGGGTATGTCGACGACGATCGGCCCCGGCCGGCCGCTCCGGGCCAGGTAGAACGCCTCCCTCATGATCCGCGGGAGCTCGTGGACGTCCATCACGAGGTAGGAGTGCTTCACCACGGGCAGCGTCATCCCGAAGAAATCGGTCTCCTGGAACGCCATCTTGCCGATGAACCTCGACATGACCTGGCCCGTGATCGCCACGAGGGGGATCGAGTCCATGTACGCGTCGGCGATCGCCGAGACGAGGTTGGTCGCCCCCGGGCCACTGGTCGCCATGCAGACCCCCACCTTGCCCGTCGCGCGCGCGTAGCCCTCGGCTGCGAACGAGCCCCCCTGCTCATGCCGCGGCAGGATCACCCGGATCTTGTCGGTTCGCGCCAGCGACTGGTGCAGCTCCTGCGAGGCGCCGCCGGGATAGGCGAAGACCACCTCGACACCCTCGCGGATGAGGCACTCGACGACGGCGTCGGAGCCCTTCATCTCTGGGCCGGTGTCGGCCTTTGGGACGGCGGCTAGGGTGGCGGCGGATTTCATGGCTGGATTCGGTTCAAAAAAGCCCGCCATTTAAGGATGCCGGGGACTGGCGAGGCAAGCCTCGTGAACGCCCTGTCCCCGGCCCGCCTCCTCGCCTCGGGGGCCCGGGCCCCCGCGGCCCCGGGGCCCGCCGCGGCGAAAAAAGTTGGCTGGCCGCCGCGTTGGGCCCACCGTTGCGCCATGCTCAAGCTTCTTTTCATCGGCGACATCGTGGGGCGCCCCGGGCGCGGGATCGTCGAGGAGCAGGTGCCGCGGATCAGGCGCGAGCTCGGGCTCGATTTCGTGATAGCCAACGGCGAGAACGCGGCCGCCGGCGCAGGCATCACCGGGCTGATCGCCCGCTCGCTCCTCGAATCCGGCGTGGATGCGGTCACGCTCGGCGATCACGTGTGGGACCAGCGGGGCTGGGAGTCCGAGATCGCCCAGATTGACCGCGTCTGCCGGCCCGCCAACCTCCCGGCCGCCTGCCCGGGCTGGGACCACGTGGTCGTCGCGTCTCGGGGGTTCAGGGTGGCGGTCTTCACGGTGCTTGGCCGCCAGTTCATGAACATGAAGGCCGAGTGCCCGTTCGCCTGCGCCGACCGGATGGTCGAGCGGCTGCGGGGACAGGCCGACGCGATCGTCGTCGAAATCCACGCCGAGGCCACGTCGGAAAAGCAGGCGCTCGGCTGGCACCTGGACGGGCGTGTGACGGCGGTCCTCGGAACCCACACCCACGTGCCTACGGCCGACGCGTGCGTGCTTCCCAAGGGAACGGCCTTCATGTGCGACGTGGGGATGACGGGCCCGTATGAGAGCGTCCTCGGGCGCGAGATTGGCCCCGTCATAGCCAGGTTCACCGACGGCATGCCCCGGCGCTTCGAGGTCGCCTCCGGGGACGTCCGGATGTCGGCTGCCCTGGTGGAGATCGATCCTTCGATGGCCCGGGCGGCGAAGATCGAGCTGCTGACGTTCAGGCGCTAGACTCTGCCGACGCGCGCGCGCTCGACCGGATGACTCCGGCCTCCTCGTAGGTGCCGAGGTGGCGGAAGCGCTCGTAGCGCAGCTCGAGGAGCTTGTCCGTGTCGAGGGCGCGCAAGTCGCTCAGGTGCCTTTGGATGGAATATTTCAGGGCCGCCGCGGCCTGCGCGGGGTCGTTGTGGGCGCCTCCCAGGGGCTCCGGGATCACCTCGTCGATGGCCCCGAGCTTTTGCAGGTCGTCCGCGTCGACCTTTAGGGCGGCGGCAGCCTTGGGGGCCGCGGAGCCGTCCTTCCAGAGTATCGCGGCGCAGCCCTCCGGCGTGATCACGGAGTAATAGCTGTTCTCGAACATGAGCATGCGGTCGGTGACGCCGATCCCGAGCGCCCCCCCGGAACCGCCTTCGCCGACCACCACCGAGATCGTGGGGGTCCTCAGCATCGCCATCTCGCGCAGGTTGACGGCGATCGCCTCGGAGACGTGGCGCTCCTCCGACCCGACCCCCGGGAACGCACCCGGCGTGTCGATGAACGAGAGCACGGGAAGCCCGAATTTCTCAGCCATCTTCATGATCCGCAGGGCCTTCCGGTATCCCTCGGGCTGCGGCATCCCGAAATTGCGCGCGATCCTTTCCTTCGGATCCCGCCCCTTCTGCTGCGCGACGATCATGATCGCCTGGCCGTCAAGAAACGCGATCCCTCCCACGAGGGCCCGGTCGTCGTTGTACTGCCGGTCGCCGTGCAGTTCCTGGAACCCGCTGCAGATCACGGCGACGTAATCGAGCGCATAGGGCCGCTTGGGGTGCCGGGCGAGGAGCACCTTCTCCCAGGGCGTCAGGTTGGAGTAGATTTCGCGCTGTGTCCTCTCGATCTTCTTCTCAATCAGGCGGATTTCCTTGACCAGGTCCGCGTTGGTCTCGAGCGACTGCTGGCGAAGTTCGTCGAGCTGGCGTGCAAGGTCGCGCAACGGCTTCTCGAACTCCAATGTGTAGGAGGGGGTTTCCATTCTTTGGCCGACCGGTCAAGAGTACCCTCGGCGCGTTCGTCGTGTCAACGGGCGGCGGGAAAGCGTCAACGCAACCCACCTGCATCGGGCGGGGAAGGGGCCTTCAGCTCGTCCTTCCAGCCCTGCATCCTCGCCAGAGCCCCGTAGTGCTCCGCGCGCGCCTTGTCGCCCCGCTCCATCCACGTCCGCGAGAGCGTGGCGATGACAAGGGGGTCGGACCCCCGCAGGGCGTGCGCCCGCTCGCCCGCCGCAAGCGCTTCGTCGAGCCGGCGCAGGCTGAGGTTGATCTCCGCGGCGGCGTGCCAGGCCTCGAACGAGTCGGGACACTCCGACGTCGCGCGGCCGAGCTTTGCGAGCGCGGCCGCCGAGTCGCCACTGACGTAATCGTATGTCGCCTCCTCGATCAGGGCCTGGAGCTCGTCCGGGCTCACTGCTTCAGATCGGCCTCGATCGAAATCGAGACGGCGACCTCGGAGCCCAGCGCCTTCCCGAGCATGGCGGGGCCGGTCACGCCGAAGTCGGCCTTCAGGATCGTGGTCGAGGCCTCCCAGCCCGAGAGCTGCGCGCCCCTCATCCCGGGGCCGAACCCGAGCAGCGTCACCTTGAGCACGACCTCCTTGGAGATTCCCTTGATCGTCAGGTTCCCGGTCACGTCAAACGTGGCGTCGCCGGTCTTCTTCCACGACGTGCTCTTGAAGGTGATGCTTCCGAACTTCATCGCGTCAAAGTAGATGGGCGCCTTGAGGTCCGCATCGCGATGCTCATTGAATGTGTTGAGGCTGCCGACGTCGATGGTCGCCTCGACCGAGCTGTTCTCGAGGTTGTCGCGGTCCACGGTGATCGTGCCGCTGAACTGGGTGAACCTGCCCGGCACCTTGCTCACAAAGTGACGGATGCTGAACCCGACGGCCGAATGGACGGGGTCGATCGTGTAGGTCTCAACGGCAGCGGGGGCTGCGGTGGCTAGGCCCGAGGCGACTGCGGCGATGGCGAGGATCTTCGAAGGGAGTTTCATGGTATGGTTGTTCGGGGGAGCCGGTACAAATGCCTGGGATCCCGAAAAATACAACCCAACGAGCCAGTTTTACAGGATCAGCATCGCGTCCCCGTAACTGAGGAACCGGTACCGGGCTGCGATCGCCTCCGCGTAGATGTCCATCAGCCATTCGATGCCGTCCGTGGATCCGGGCGCAAGGAATGCGGCGACGAGGCAGAGAAGGGTGGAGCGGGGCTGGTGGAAGTTCGTTAGGAGCGCGTCGACGCCCTTGAACGCGCGGGGCGGACGGATGAAGAGGCCCGACTCGGCCAGGTGCGCGCGCCCCAGGGGCTCCTCATGGTCCGAGAGGAAATCCTCGATCGAGCGCACCGTCGTCGTCCCGACGGCGACCCGCCGCCCGCCGAGCGGGGGGAAGAGCGCTCGCTGGGTGTCGGCCGGGATCTCGTAGGGTTCGGTGTGGATTCGGTGCTCCTCGATCGTCTCGGTTGCGATCGGCCTGAAGGTCCCCAGCCCCACGTGGAGCGTGAGGTCGGCCGTGCGCACGCCCCGGGCGCGGATCTCCCCGAGGAGCTCGTGCGTGAAATGGAGGCCCGCGGTCGGCGCGGCCACGGCCACCTGGCGCCCGCGGTCGGCGTAGACCGTCTGGTAGCGCTCGCGGTCCTGCTCGCGGCGCGAATCGTCGCTCCTCTCGATGTAGGGCGGCAGGGGAACCTCCCCGGCCCTGTTTGCCGCCTGCTCGACCGATTCCCCGCGGCGGGTGGCGAACCGCACCAGCGCCGAGCCGTCCTCAAGGACGGCCGCGACCACGGCGGCGAGCGCGCCGTCGGCCGCCTCGAAGGCCGCCCCGGCGGGAAGCCTGCGTCCCGGGCGGACCAGGCACTGCCAGGTCTCCCCTCCTCCCGGCGCCGCGCCCGCATTCCTCAGGAGGAGGCACTCGACCCTCCCGCCGGTGGGCCTGCGGCCGCGCAGCCTCGCCGGCAGGACCGACGCGTTGTTGCGCAGGAGCGTGTCCCCCGGGCGCAGGAATCCGGGAAGCTCGCCGAACATCCGGTGCGAGATCGCGTGGGCCTGGCGGTCGACGACGAGGAGGCGCGAGCGGTCCCGGCGCTCCGTCGGATTCTGCGCGATCAGCTCGGCTGGGAGCCGGTAGTCGAATCGGTTGGCGGAGATCACGGGCCTCGGGTATCGCGGGCCGGTCGCGCCCGCGCCGCGCTGGGGCGGCTCATGACCGTGGCCGATTCCGCAATGGCGCCCGGGGCCTCTGCCGCGGAGGCCGTGAGAAACTTGAAAATCCTGGATATTTTCATGGGACCGTGCCTTCGTGGCCGAGCGGGAAACCGGGGCTCTCGGGCGTCCTGCTTTCCCGCAGGCAGTCTGGTCGCCAACGAGGATTGTGAAAGCGAATATCGAGGCCCGCATGAGCTCCGGGGGGCCTCATTCCGGGCAAGGCCTGCATCGTGCGGGCCGCCCCGGAGCCGGCCCCTTGATCGCCTTCAGGGCGCATCGGCGCAGGGGGCCGGGCACACTTGACAGGCCACGGGGCGGATGGTGGAGTGCCCGTTCTGACGCCGGCTTAGCTCAGTGGTAGAGCATCGGTATCGTAAACCGAGGGTCGTCGGTTCAACCCCGACAGCCGGCTCCATTTCTAACTATTTCAAGAGAAGCAGTTACACCAATTGTTCCGGAATCAGAACATGCCGTTTGCTAAAGCTTTCTAGCAAATAGAACCACAATCGCCGGGCTAGTCCGCGTCGTAGACTTCGACAAGCGCCACGCCCGTGTCGCCGGGCGCGCTGCTCACCTGGGCGGTGTACGCGCCGGGCGAGAGGGTAACGAGGATCGCGGAATCGGCGCTACCGCTCGTCCAGGCGAAGGCGCCCACATGCGCCGCAGCCGCCTGGATGGCCGATGCGTTCGCCGAGCCGCCCCAACCCGTGTTTTGCGCCAGGACGGAGCCCGACGAATCGAAGAGCTTGAGCGTGGGATCTGGGAGTGTGCCGGATACGCCAAAGAGCGCGAGGGCCGGCCCGCTGGCACGGATGAGGATGCTCTTCGGCTGGGTGCCACCCACGTCAAAGCCCGCGACCTGAATGCTTTGACCCGTGCCGACCAAAGACCGCGTGGAGATGTTGATCATACGCACGGACGCCGCCGGCGCGTCGCAGTCGTAGACCTCTGCCAGGGCGACTCCCGTGTCGCCCGAAGCCCCGCTTATGAGGGCCGTATATGCGCCCGGCTGGAGGGTCAACAGGATCGCCGAGTCCTTGCTGCCAATGGGCCACGAGAAAGCCCCGACCAGGGACGCCGCGCCCTGGATGTCGGAGACGTTCGGGGCGGTACACCACCCCGTGTTCTGCGCCACCACCGTTTGGTTCGCGTCTACAAGCGTAAGCGACGGATCCGCCAAGACCCCGGTAAGGTTAAAGGAGGCCAGCGACGGCCCATTCGCGCGGATAAGCACGGTCTTGGGCTGGGTGCCCGTGACCACGAACCCGGCGATCTCGACGCCTGAGCCTGTCCCTACGAGGGACCGCGTCGAGATGTTCATGAGGCGGTTGGCTTGGCTCGGAGCGGCGCCCGGCGGGATGACAAGGAGCGTGATGCTCTGCGACGGCACCGTGAGGGAGACCGTGCCGGCCGACACCGGGACGTCGGCCAGCTGGGCGATCGACGTCTGCGAGGCTGAGTTGATCTGCCATGCCTGGGCAGTGCGTCCGGCGGAGAAATTGGCAATCGAGAGCGTCACCGGGGTCGAACCCGCCTGTTTGTTGATCACCATGACGGTGAGCGCCCCGTCGGAGGATCGCACCGCAGCGAAGGCCGAGAGGTTGTCCGGGCTTGCCACCGTGGCCGACATGCTGACGTCGCCGAAAGTCGAGTTCTTGCCGTCGTAGTTGCGGTAAATCTGGCTCGCCAGATACGTGACGTAAATCACCGCCGGTGTGGTCGAGGTGTTCTTGGCCACCGTCCAGCGGGTGGCCAGGTCGATCCCCTCCCTCCCGTAGATCCCCAGGACGTCCGCCTGCGTCGTGGCGCCGTTCAGGTTCGCCTCGTCGCCCCAGTTGTACTCCGTGATTCCGATTTGGAGGCCGGGGTAGTCCTGGTTCACCATCGCCTTGAGCGAGGGAATCCAGTCGATGACCCGCCCGTTGATACCGATGTCCCCGTACCACTCGGGGTCCTGATAGTTCGGATCCCAGAGGATGCGCGTCTGGCGGTTGCGAAGCTGCTGTCCCGACGCGCTGTCGTCGCTCCCGTCGGGGAGGTCGCTGTACCCGTGCACCGTGAATATGTCGATGAGCTGCGTGCCCGTCTGCTGCTTGTAGGCCTGGAGCTGTTGAAGGAGCCAGGGGTAGTAGTACGTCTTGCCATGGATGTTGTAATCGGATGTGGCCGCAGAGAAGCCGTTAGCCTGGTCGAGGCCGCTGGCGTACATCGCCCACCAGCCCCACTCCTCGGGCCCGACGATCTTCGCCTTGGGATCCGCTGCGCGGATCGCTGTCGCGTAGGAGCTGATCTTGGTGAAGAGCTCCTCGTCGGTTGTGGGGATCGGATGAACATCGCGCTGCGTCGAGTCCCAAAGCGACGGCTCGTTGTCGAGGATGTAGTATTTTATGCCTCCCGAGGTCGATGCGTTGCCCAGCGTGCTGACGAAGTGCGTGACCCACCCCTGCTGGATGGTGGTGCTGTTCGCCACGCCCGTATCGTGGGGATCGTTGCCGGTGAAGTTCTTGCCGGTCGCAGCGCTCACTCCGTTGCCTGCGTCCGGGTTCCAGGGGTCGGTCGCCGTCTGCGCCCCGTACTTCTTCACGGAAAAGCCTTCCAGCGTGGTCCGTCCGGGACCGAGGTTCGCCAGGTTGTCGAGCATGGGAATGGTGATCAGGGGCTCCGCTCCGTTGTTTGCCGAGCGTGTCGTGGCAACAAACGCATCGGCCGAGCCGCTCGGCGTCCCGGGGCCGTCCGGATACGTCTCAAAGTACCAGTCGCTGTCCGCTGAATGCGCATCGATCTGCCAGTTGTAGCGGGAGGTGGCGTTTCCTCCCCACCGGTTAAGCGGCGCGTTGAGCGCGGCCATGTCATTGGCGTCGCCGTAGCAGATCCCGTAGATGTTCGGGTTTATGGGGTGCCGGTTCGCATTCGCATCCACGGCGACCGTGGTCGGCGGATTCTGGCCGAGGGCCGTTGCCGCGAGGAAGAGCAAGGCCAACGAGTGACCGACGATGCGCCGCCTCACCAAGTTAGGCACCATAAGCGAGACATGCAGGCGGCTCAGCGATGAGCGTATTCCAAAACCCTCCGTGCCTTTCGACGCTCTCGGTGGGCAGAGCGCCGCGCTCCTGTTCGCACGAAGCAGGATGAACCTGCCCAAAGTGCTCTCATCAAGCGGCGGCGGGATCATAAGGTGCTTAGGTTTTATACCATCTTGTCCGCGATGATTAAACGCGTTCCTTCAAAGCAGGCTGATGAATATTGGTCCCTCACTCCGGATACTATGAATCAGATCTGTCCCGCAGCTTCGGAGGTACAAGCAAATAGATCCATCCCAACAATCTACGAAAAAAACGTGAAAAAAGGCGTCAATACTATCTATGGAGGGATCAAACGGAGGCCAATCTAGAAACGGCACATGTCGCTATAGCAAACGCAGCTGGACGCTGCATCCCCAGCGAACGGGCTTGCGGAAATCATTCTCCGCGTGCTTAGGGTTCTTGGGAAGGGCCCAGGCTCTGCAGGGCGCCGGCGTCGCGTTTGCCCGGTGGCACGCGGCCGGTAAAATCCCCAAATTGCGGCCCCGCAAATTCCCAGGCACGCAATTCGTCGATGGTAGTGCGCGCGTCGGCGAAAGTGCCGAGACAGAGACGAAGGAAGGCGAACTCCCCTTTGAAGAAGGGCTTGCCGGGCCCTCCGCCCACGAGCACGCCACTGGGATTGTCGAGATCGGCTGCGATGACTTTACCTATGAGCGCTCCCCCATGCTGGCCGTCGATTTGGTAATGCTCCCAGAACACCTGGGCCTTACAGTGCGCGAGTGCACCATTCAATGAATTCTTGCCAAAAATTGACAGAAAAACGTCCTATCTTGGAGGTTTTGGAGCTTTTGAAGCGGGAACTTCCCTCGTAGCCAGTGAGGGAATGCGGTATCGTAAACCGAGGGTCGTCGGTTCAACCCCGACAGCCGGCTCCATCCAGATCAGCCCTCGGCCACGAGCGCCCGGAGATCGGAGAGCCCGACGGGCTTGTAGAGGATCCTATTGACCCCGAGCTGCCGGTACTCCTCGGCCACCTCGCGGTTCAACTCAGAACTCACGATCGCGATCCTGCCGGGATACCCGATCTCGCGAAGCTTGATCACCAGCCCGATGCCGTTCAGCCCCGCCATATGGTGGTCGGTAATGACGATGTCGTAGGCGCCGGTGTCGGCGGCGATGCGGTCGAACGCCTCGGCCCCGTCCGCCACGCAGTCGACGCGGTGGCCCGAGCTTGAAAGCGCCAGCTGGGCGACCTCGCGCAGTTCGCGCATGTCGTCCACGTACAGGACGCGCCTGGTCATCGTCGACGCGCCGATCTTATCTATGGTTGACGACGGCATGGCTTTCAACGGCAGTGCATATAAGTGAATCTATCGGTGCCGAAAGCCGAACTATTTTTCAACGAATATCGCTAAAATTTGGCGAATCGGGGCGGGGATGGCCCCGCTAATTCCTCGTGATCCGGTCGTTAGCCAGCCCGCCCTGCAGCTTCGACTGCAGCACGATCGCGTCGATCTCGGACCTCAGGACCTGCAGCAGCAGCACGAGCCGGCGGTTGACGTCGAGGGTTTCGAGGAGCCTCTGCTTCACGGGCACGCTGCCGCAGAGGTTGAAGGCGGCGATGTCCGCGAAAACCTCGGGGTCCTCGACCGACCTGAGCAGGTCGGTCACGCGGTCCTGGCCGCCCGGCGATAGCTTGAGCTTCAGCGTGATCAGCCTGGAGAGCTCCGACAAAAGTCTCGCGTTCTCGACCGGCGCGGCCCCGGGTTCGCTCGCGAGCGCCCGGACGCGGGCGCGGCGGTAGGGCTCGTCGCCCACGATCGACTCGATCGCGACGCGGCAGAGCCCCTGAAGGACCAGGTTGGACGTCCCATTGTCGTTCTTCTGGCAGGCGCGCACGAGGCCCATGCAGGCCACCCGGTGCGGAGGCTCGAAGCGCGCGTCCGCGTCGGCCGCCCCGGAATCGAGGCACGCCACGGCGAAGATCCTGTTGGACGCAAGGACGTCGCGCAGCATCTGGCGGTAGCGGGGCTCGAAGATATGCAGCGGGAGCAGCGCCTGCGGGAAGAGCGCGACCTCGGGCAGGGTCATCACCGGCACCTCGTCGGGCACCCGGATCTCCAGTTCCATGGAGAATCATTAGGGCGTGCCGGTCGGATTATCAAGAACACGGGCCGAATCCATGCGACGCCCCGGTTGTGATCCTTGTGCCAGAGGTTGTGTCAGGCGCCGTCAAGGTGGGACACAATGGCCTGAACCGGAGGGTTTTGGAAGGGGGATGGCCGGGAGCGTTTTATTTTAAATCATTGATGTTAATCCAGTAGCACATGTTTCGAAATGGAGGCACGGGCATTGCTTGGGATAGATGCATGAGCCGCGTACTAGGCATAGATCTTGGGACCACGAACTCGTGCATGGCCGTCATGGAAGCCGGGGAACCCGTGGTGATTCCGAATGCGGAGGGGGGGCGAACCACTCCGTCGGTTGTCGCGTTCACCAAGGCCGGCGAGCGGGTTGTCGGGCAGGCCGCGAAGCGGCAGGCCGTCACCAACCCGCGCAATACGATCTACTCCGCGAAGCGCCTGATCGGCCGCAAATTCAGCGAGATCAAGGAAGAGGCGAAGCACATGCCCTTCAAGGTCGTCGAGGGCAAGAACGGAGACGTGTACGTGGAGGTGCAGATTGGCGACAAGGCGGAGCAGTTCGCCCCGCAGCAGATCTCCGCGTTCGTGCTCGGCAAGATGAAGGCGGACGCCGAGGCCTACCTGGGCGAGAAGATCACCCAGGCCGTGATCACGGTGCCCGCGTACTTCAACGACTCGCAGCGCCAGGCCACCAAGGACGCCGGGAAGATCGCCGGCCTGGAGGTCCTGCGGATCATCAACGAGCCGACAGCCGCGTCGCTGGCCTACGGCCTCGACAAGAAGAAGGACGAGAAGATCGCGGTGTTCGACCTGGGCGGCGGGACGTTTGACGTGTCCGTGCTCGAGATCGGCGACGGCGTCTTCGAGGTCAAGGCGACCAACGGCGACACGCACCTCGGGGGCGACAACTGGGACGACGCCCTGATCACGTGGCTCGTGGAGAATTTCAAGAAGGAGAACGGAATCGACCTGAGGAAGGATCCGATGGCCCTCCAGCGCCTCAAGGAGGAGGCCGAAAAGGCCAAGATCGCGCTCTCCTCGACCCAGTCGGTCGACATCAACCTGCCGTTCATCACGGCGGACGCGTCCGGCCCGAAGCACCTGAACGTGCAGCTGACCCGGGCCAGGATGGAGCAGATCTGCGACGGCCTCTTCGAGCGCTGCATCCAGCCTTTCAAGAGCTGCCTCAAGGACGCCGACCTCACGTCGGCCCAGATCGACGAGCTCGTGCTCGTCGGCGGAATGACCCGCATGCCGAAGGTGGTCGACATCGCGAAGGGCCTCGGCGGCAAGCAGCCGCACCAGGGCGTCAACCCCGACGAGGTGGTGGCGGTCGGGGCCGCGATCCAGGGCGGCGTCCTCAAGGGCGAGGTGCGCGACGTCCTCCTGCTGGACGTCACGCCGCTGACCCTCGGCATCATGACGGCGGGCGACGTGGCCACCGCGATGATCCCGCGCAACACGACGATCCCCTCCAAGAAGACCCAGGTGTTCTCGACCTTCAGCGACAACCAGCCCTCGGTCGAGATCGTCGTCCTCCAGGGCGAGCGCCCGATGGCCCGCGACAACAAGACGCTCGGCACCTTCCGGCTCGACGGCATCCCGCCGGCGCCCCGCGGCACGCCGCAGATCGAGGTCACGTTCGACATCGACGCAAACGGCATCCTCCACGTCTCGGCCAAGGACCTCGGGACGGGCAAGGACCAGAAGATCACGATCCAGGGCTCCTCCGGGCTTTCGAAGGAGGAAGTCGAGAAGATGACGAAGGAGGCGGAGCTGAACGCGGCCGAGGACAAGAAGCGGCGCGACACCGTCGAGGCCCGGAACCAGCTCGACACCGCCGTGTACCAGCTTGAGAAGACGCTCAAGGATGCCGGCGACAAGCTGCCCGCCGACAGGAAATCGAAGGTGGAGGGAGTGATCGCCGACGCGAAGAAGGCCCTCGACAGCAACGACGCCGAGCGGATCAAGGCCGCCCTCGAGAGCCTCAGCAAGGCGGGAGCCGAGTTCTACGCCGAGGCCCAGGCGGCTGCGCAGGCGGCCCAGGCCGCGGGCGGGCCAGGCGCCAAGGGCGGGGCCGAGGACGCGGGCGCCCAGCCCAAGCCCGAGAAGAAGGCCGACGTGGTCGACGCCGACTTCGAGGTCGTCGACGACGAAAAGGGCAAGAAGTAGCCGATTCCCGGACGCGGGGCGCCCAAGGGCCCCGATCCCATCTTCAACCCAAACCAAAACCAATATGGCTAAAGTCAAAATCAGACCCATCGGTGATCGCGTCCTCGTGAGGCATCTCGAGGACAAAGAGCAGGTCCGCGGAGGCATCATCATCCCGGACAGCGCCAAAGAAAAACCGCAGGAGGCCGAGGTCATCGCGCTCGGCACCGGCAAGAAGGACGAGGACGGCAAGATCCAGCCCTTCGAGGTGAAGGTCGGCGACCGCGTCCTCGTCAGCAAGTACGGCGGGACCGAGGTCAAGCTCGATGAACAGAAGTACACCCTCGTCCGCGAGGACGACATCCTCGGCGTCATCACCTGAGGCGCGGAACGAACAGACCAGAATCCAACCAGACAATCTCCATTACTATGCCTGCCAAACAACTCATATTCGACGAGGCCGCTCGTCAGAAAATCCTTCACGGCGTCGAGCTCCTCTCGCGCGCGGTCAAGGTCACCCTTGGCCCCAAGGGGCGCAACGTCATCATCGACAAGAAATTCGGCTCGCCGACCGTCACCAAGGACGGCGTGACGGTCGCCAAGGAAATCGAGCTGCCCGATCCCTATGAGAACATGGGCGCCCAGATGGTGAAGGAGGTCGCATCGAAGACCTCCGACGCCGCGGGCGACGGCACCACGACCGCCACGCTCCTCGCCGAGGGCATCTACCGCGAGGGCCTGAAGAACGTCACCGCCGGGTCCAACCCGATCTTCCTGAAGCGCGGTATCGACAAGGCCGTCGAGGCCGCCGTCGCCGAGCTAGCCAGGGTTTCCAAGAAGGTCTCGGACCGCGAGGAGATCCGCCAGGTCGCAACCGTCTCCGCCAACTGGGACGACACGATCGGCAACATCATCGCCGACGCCATGGACAAGGTCGGCAAGGACGGCACGATCACGGTCGAGGAGGCCAAGTCGATCGAGACCACGCTCGAGGTCGTCGAGGGCATGCAGTTCGACAAGGGCTATCTCTCGCCCTATTTCGTCACCAACGCGGAGGCCATGGAGGCCGTCATCGAGGACGCCTACGTCCTGATCCACGAGAAGAAGATCAGCGCGCTCAACGATCTGCTCCCGCTGCTCCAGACCGTCGCCAAGAGCGGCAAGCCGCTCTTGGTCATCGCCGAGGAGGTCGAGGGCGAGGCCCTCGCCGCCCTCGTCGTCAACAAGATCCGCGGAACGCTCAACGTCGTGGCCGTCAAGGCCCCCGGCTTCGGCGACCGCCGCAAGGCCATGCTTGAGGACATCGCGATCCTCACGGGCGGCCGCTGCTTCACGGAGGATCTCGGCGTCAAGCTGGAGAACGTCCAGGTCAGCGACCTCGGGCGCGCAAAGCGGATCGTCGTCGACAAGGAGAACACCACGATCATCGAGGGCGGCGGCAAGGGCTCCGACATCCAGGGCCGCGTCAAGCAGATCCGCCGCCAGATCGAGGAGACCACGTCCGACTACGACCGCGAGAAGCTCCAGGAGCGCCTCGCAAAGCTCGCCGGCGGCGTCGCCGTCATCAATGTCGGCGCCTCGACCGAGGTCGAGATGAAGGAGAAGAAGGGCCGCGTCGAGGACGCCCTGCACGCGACCCGTGCGGCCGTCGAGGAAGGCATCGTTGCCGGCGGAGGCGTGGCACTGCTGCGCACCGCGAAGGTCATCGACGCCCTCGCCCTCGAGGGAGACGAGAAGATCGGCTCGCAGATCGTCCGCCGCGCCATCGAGCACCCGATACGGATGCTCTGCGCGAACGCGGGCGTCGAGGGGGCGATCGTCGCCGGAGAGGTGGCCGCCGGAAAGGGCAACTACGGCTACAACGTCGCGACCGACAAGTACGAGGACCTCGTGAAGGCTGGCGTCGTCGACCCGACCAAGGTCACGCGCACCGCCCTCCAGAACGCGGCCTCGATCGCCGGGCTCCTGCTCACGACCGAGTGCATGGTCACCGAGATCCCCGAGAAGAAGGACTCGTCGCCGGCGCATCCCCCGGGCGGCGGCATGGACTACTGATCCGGCCCGGCCAGCAGCCAGAAAAACATTCGCAAGCGCCCCGCCCGAAAGGCCGGGGCGCTTTTTTTGGTGCCTTACGGGCGCGCCGGCCCAATCTTTGGCCTTCCGAACATGGAAGTCATCGTCCTAGGAAGCGGCACCTCGCAGGGCGTGCCCATGATAGGGTGCAGCTGCCCGGTGTGCACGTCGGCGGACCCGCGCAACAAGCGGACGCGGGCGTCCATCCATGTCGTCATGGACGGGCTTCACGTGCAGGTGGACGCCGCGCCGGAATTCCGCCTGCAGTGCCTGAATGAGGGCGTGGACCGGCTGGATCTTTTCATCCTCACTCACGGCCATGCGGACCATGTCGCCGGGATGGACGACCTGCGCCGGTTCTGCGACCTCCGGGGCGGGCAGGCCCTCACGATCTATTCGACGGACGAGGGCATGGCCCGGGTCCTCGCGATCTATCCGTACGCGATCATGGAGCGGCCGATCGTGCGCGGGTATCCCGCGTTCCAGCTCGCCGAGATGCCCGAGGCGCTGGAGCTTCCTCAGGGAACCATCCGGTCGACGCTCCTTCCCCACGGGGGCACCCAGACGCTCGGGCTGGTCTTTGCCGAGAGGAGCAGCGGCAGCAGGTTCACCTACTACACTGACTGCAAGCGGCTGCCGGGCGAGGCGGTCGAATTGGCGCGCGGATCCGGTGCGGCCATCCTGGACGGGCTCCGGCCGCAGCCCCATCCCTCGCACATGAGCATCGACGAGGCGGTCGAGGCGGGGAAGGCAATCGGCGCAAAGGGCATCTGGCTCACCCATCTGACGCACCTGACGGAACACGCGGAGCTCGAGGCCACGTTGCCGGAACCCTTCAGGCTGGCGTACGACGGGCTCAGGATCCGACTATAGGGGCTTCTCCAAGCGGATTTCATCACGCCCGCGGGCGCCGCCGGATCCGGCCTGGAGGAATCATTGGAATATTCCGTCCATTAATGAGTTAGCAAATTTCTGGACGAGCGAGGCGCCGAAGATTTATGACGCTCGGGAGGCAAAAGGGCTTGCTTTAATTCATACGCAAACAATGTAGATTGAAGCCGTCCCTAATGAAGCTCTCGAAGAAAGGAGAATATGCTCTGCGCTCCCTCATCAACCTGGGGATTGCCGCGGAGATGAAGCGCAAGCTGGTGCAGGTGTCGGAACTTGCTGAAAGCGAGCAGCTTCCGGTCAAGTTCCTGGAGCAGATCCTCCATGCCCTCAAGGAGGCGGGGATCGTGGCGAGCGAGCGCGGAAAGTTCGGGGGCTACCGCCTCGCCAGGCCGGCGAAAAGGATCTTCATCGGCGAGGTCGTGCGGCTGATCGACGGCCCGCTTGCCCCGATAGGCTGCGTCTCGCAGACGGCCTACGAGCCCTGCACGTGCCCCGATGAGGCCCATTGCGGCTTGCGAATGCTCATGGTGGACGTGCGCAACGCGATCGCGGACATCCTAGACCGGTACACGCTCGCCGACGTGGTCGAGATCACGCTGCGCAAGATGCGCCGCGACAGCATGGTGCTGCCCTTTTCGGCCGAAGGCGCGAGCAGCGCTCCGCCGGCGCGCGTCCCCGCCCGGATGGCCCGGCAGCAGCTCGCGCGCAAGGGTCGGCCTGCGCGCCCACCGCGCTCCTCCCAGTCCGAGGGGGTGCTGCACCACATACTCGGCGACTACGCCATATGACGGCCCCCGCGACGTTCGCCCAACCCGCCGCCGGCCCGGCGACGAGAAGCTGACGGCCAGACGCAGGCCAGCCCCCAGCGCCCATGAATCCCATCCCAATGCCGCGCGCCGCGCGCGCGCTTCTCGCCGGCCTATCCCTCGCCGTGCTTTCGCACCCGGGGGCCGTTTTGGCGAAGGCCATCGAGCTGCTCAACGTGTCCTACGACCCGACGCGCGAGCTCTATTCGGAATTCAACGCCGCCTTTGCGAGGCACTGGAAGGCGAAGACGGGGGACGACGTCGTCGTGAGGCAGTCGCACGGCGGGTCCGGCGCGCAGGCCCGGTCGGTGATCGACGGGCTGCAGGCCGACGTGGTGACGCTGGCGCTGGCCGCCGACATCGACAACCTGCACGCGCACGGCGACCTGCTCCCCGCCGACTGGCAGTCCCGGCTCCCGCAGAACTCGGCGCCCTACACGACTACCATCGTCCTGCTCGTGCGCAGGGGCAACCCGAAGAACATCAAGGACTGGGACGATGTCGTCCGTCCGGACGTCTCCGTGATCGCGCCCAACCCCAAGACCTCCGGGGGCGGGCGATGGGCCTATCTCGCGGCGTGGGGCTACGCTGAGCGCAGGTACGGAAGCAAGGACAAGGCCCGCGAGTTCATCGCCGCCCTGTACAGGAATGTGCCGGTGCTCGATTCCGGCGCCCGCGGATCGACGATCACGTTCGCGCAGAAGGGAATAGGCGACGTGCTCCTCGCCTGGGAGAACGAGGCCTTTCTGGCGCGCAGGGAGTTCGGCGCCGGAAGCTTCGAGACGGTGGTCCCCTCGGCCAGCATTCTCGCCGAGCCGCCGGTGGCCGTGGTCGACAGGGTCGTCGAGCGCAAGGGGACCGCCGCGGTCGCGAGGGCCTACCTCGAGTACCTCTACTCCGACGAGGGCCAGGACATCGCGGGGCGAAACTACTACCGCCCCCGCAACCAGGCGATCGCGGCAAAATACGCCGGCGTTTTTCCCAAGCTGGAACTTTTCACCATCGACGAGGTGTTCGGGGGCTGGGCGACGGCGCAGATGACCCACTTCGCCGACGGGGGCGTGTTTGACAAGGTCTGCCAGAAATGACCCCTGCGCGCACGTCCCGCTCGATCCTGCCAGGCTTCGGCCTGTCGATGGGATTCACGCTGGCCTACCTTGGGCTCATCGTCCTCGTGCCGCTGTCGGCGGCCTTCCTGCGGGCGGCCGGGATGAGCACGCACGACTTTGTTGCGGCTGTGGCCTCTCCGCGGGTCATCGCCGCGTACCGGCTGAGCTTCGGGGCGTCGCTCGCGGCGGGAGGGGTGAACATGGTCTTCGGCCTGGTCGTCGCCTGGGTGCTTGTGAGGTATCCGTTTCCCGGGAGGCGCATCATCGACGCGCTCGTGGACCTTCCCTTTGCGCTGCCCACCGCCGTCGCGGGAATCGCGCTCACCTCGCTCTATTCGGCGCACGGATGGGTCGGCCGCTGGCTGGCCCCCCTCGGCCTTCAGGTTGCGTTCACCTGGACGGGCGTGTTCGTGGCGCTGACGTTCATAGGGCTGCCTTTCGTGGTCCGGACGGTGCAGCCCGTGCTCCAGGAGCTGGAGCCCGAGATCGAGGAGGCCGCGTCGACCCTGGGCGCGAACCGCTGGCAGGCGGTCACCCGGATCCTGCTGCCCGAGCTCGCGCCGTCGCTCCTGACCGGCTTTGCGCTGGCTTTCGCGCGGGCGCTGGGGGAGTACGGCTCGGTCGTATTCATATCGGGCAACATGCCCATGAGGACCGAGATCGTCCCGCTGCTCATCATCACCAAGCTGGAGCAATACGACTACCGCGGCGCGACGGCGATCGCGGTCGTCATGCTGGTGTCGTCCTTTATCCTGCTGCTGCTCATCAACCTGCTCCAGAAATGGAGCAGGCGCTACCATGCAATATGACGTGAATCCGCATTGGGAACACGGCCGGGCCGGCCAAGCCTCGGACACCTGACACGGAACAGGCCGCACCTTCAACCGCCCCCCACATTGGCCTCAGCCATCGCAAGCACGCTTCCCTCCCGTTCGGCCCGCCCGGTGCAGCCGCGCGCGACCCGCGATCCCGCATGGGCGCGCTGGCTGCTCACCGCCGTCGCGCTCATGTTCCTATTGTTCTTCCTCGTGCTGCCGCTTGCGGTCGTGTTCTCCCAGGCGCTTGAGAAGGGCGTCGGCCACTATCTGGCCACGATCCGCGAGCCCAACGCTCTCGAGGCGATAAAGCTGACGTTGCTCACCGTCGCAATCGTGGTCCCGGCCAACGTCGCGTTCGGCGTCGCCGCGGCCTGGGCAATCGCGAAATTCAAGTTTCCCGGCAAGAGCGTCCTGACGACCCTGATCGACCTTCCCTTCGCGGTGTCGCCCGTCATCGCGGGCCTCATCTACGTCCTTGTCTTCGGCGCCCATGGCTGGTTCGGCCCCTGGCTGATCGCTCACGACCTCAAGGTCATATTCGCCGTGCCCGGCATCGTGCTCGCCACGGCATTCGTCACGTGCCCCTTCGTCGCCCGCGAGCTGATCCCGCTCATGCAAGCGCAGGGCACCGACGAGGAAAGCTCCGCCGTGACGCTCGGGGCGAACGGATGGCAGACCTTCTTGCGGGTGACCCTGCCCAACATCAAGTGGGGCCTGTTTTACGGGGTGATCCTGTGCAACGCCCGCGCAATGGGTGAGTTCGGCGCGGTCTCGGTCGTGAGCGGGCACATCCGCGGCGTGACCAACACCATGCCGCTTCACGTGGAGATCCTCTACAACGAATACAACATCGCCGGGGCGTTCGCGGTCGCCTCGCTCCTTGCCCTCCTCGCCCTCGCCACCCTCGTCCTGAAGTCGGTCGTCGAATGGAGGCAGGCCGGAGTCCCATGAGCATCGAGGCGCACGGGATCCGCAAGAAATTCGGGGCCTTCACGGCGCTCGACGGCGTCGACCTGCACGTCCCGCAGGGCAAGCTGGTGGCCGTTCTCGGCCCCTCCGGCTCCGGCAAGACGACGCTCTTAAGGATCATCGCCGGCCTCGAATTCCCCGACCCGGGCAGCGGGAGGATCCTCTTCCACGGCGACGACGTGACCGATATCCCCGCAGGCAGGAGGAGGGTGGGGTTCGTGTTCCAGCATTACGCCCTGTTCCGGCACATGTCGGTCCTCGAGAACGTCGCGTTCGGGCTCAGGGTGCGCCGGCGCCGCGACCGTCCGGCGCCGCCGGCGATCCTCGAGCGGGCGCACCGGCTCCTCGAGCTGGTGCAACTGGACGGGCTTGCCGGCCGCTTCCCCTCCCAGCTTTCGGGGGGCCAGCGCCAGCGGGTGGCGCTCGCCCGTGCGCTCGCCGTCGAGCCGAAGGTGCTCCTTCTCGACGAGCCCTTCGGCGCCCTGGACGCGCGCGTGCGCAAGGAGCTGCGCCGCTGGCTCCGCCGCTTCCACGACGACATCCAGCTCACGACGATATTCGTGACCCACGACCAGGAGGAGGCCCTGGAGATCGCCGACGAGGTCGTGATCATGAACCAGGGCCGGGTCGAGCAGGTGGGGACTCCGCAGCAGGTCTACGACAATCCCTCCACGCCGTTTGTCTACCAGTTCCTGGGAAACGTGAACGTGCTGCGCGCGCCCGCGCTGGCCACGGCGCTGCGCCCGGGCGGGGTCGCGGCGGCCACCCAGGAGGGCCTGATCTACGTGCGCCCCCACGACATCGAGCTGGCGCCGCACGACGCGGGCGGGCCGGGGCTGTCGGCCATTGTCCGCCATCTCCACGCGGCGGGCCCGCATGCGAGGCTCCTGCTGGAGCAGGTGCAGACGCGCGAGCAGGTCGAGGTCGAGGTCTCGCGGTCCGAGCTTTCCGGCCTGAACCTCAAGGTGAACGACCTCGTCCGCATGCGGGTGAGGCAGGTCCGCTCGTTCGCCGAGGACTTTGCAATCTAGGCCGGAGCCGGCGACTTTTCCCCGAACATCAGATCAACCCACAACCCAAATGGCCAAGATATATAACGACATCACCGAGACGATCGGCAACACGCCGCTCGTCCGCCTCAACCGGACCGCGGCCGCCCACGGGGCGCAGGCGGAGATCCTCATGAAGCTGGAGTTCTTCAACCCCCTCTCCAGCGTCAAGGACCGGATCGGGTCCGCGATGATAGACGACGCGCTCAAGAGCGGGCGTATCAACAAGGACACGGTCCTCATCGAGCCGACGAGCGGCAACACGGGAATCGCCCTCGCGTTCGTCGCGGCGGCCCGCGGGCTCAAGCTCGTTCTCACGATGCCCGAGACGATGACGACGGAGCGCAGGAAGATCCTCAAGGTCCTGGGGGCGCGCCTGGTACTCACCGAGGGCGCCAAGGGGATGAAGGGGGCGATCGCCAAGGCCGAGGAGCTCGCCACGAGGATCCCGAACAGCGTCATCCTGCAGCAGTTCTCCAACCCGTCCAACCCCGCGGTCCACCGCCGCACCACCGCGGAGGAGATATGGAAGGACACCGACGGCAAGGTCGACATCGTCGTGTCCGGAATCGGGACCGGGGGCACCATAACCGGCATCGGCGAGGTCATCAAGCCGCGCAAGGCGTCGTTCAGGCTGATCGCGGTCGAGCCGGCCGGCTCGCCGATCCTTTCGGGCGGGCAGCCCGGCCCGCACAAGCTCCAGGGGCTCGGCGCCGGCTTCGTGCCGGCCATCCTCAACACCAAGGTCTACGACGAGGTGATCACGGTGAAGGAGGAGGACGCCGCGCCGGTAGCCAAGCAGATCGCGAAGCTCGACGGGGTCCCGGTCGGGATCTCCTCGGGCGCGGCGGTCTGGGCCGCCATCCAGGTCGCCAAGAGGCCCGATAACAAGGGCAAGCAGATCGTCGTGATCATCCCCTCGTCGGCCGAGCGCTACCTCTCGTCGTGGCTCTTCGCCGACCTGAGCGTCGAAAGCGACCCGATCGACGACCTCCTGGCCCCGGCCAAGGCCTGATCGGAACGGGCCCCGCCCAGCCCCGGCCTGGGCTGCGGCGGGCCCCGCTCATTTCCTGCGGGCGGGAAGGGGCATCACCCAGCCCGGCGGGTTGACCGGCACGACCACGCGCTCGCCCGCCCGGATCCTGGGGGCGTAACGGTCCCAGTGCATGTCCACATAGGCCGGCTCGCGCAGTCGCGGGACGTTGAGGAGCAGCGCCATGACGGCGAGGGCCGCGGCCGCCCTGCCGGGCCGGCCCTCCCCGCCCGCGGTGAGGAGGAGCAGCCAGATCGCGACCAGCTGCGGGATGAAGACGTACCGCGCGTGGGCAAGCGGCTCGAAATACTCGCCCAGCGTGTATCGCGTCCTGAAGAAGGCCCCCAGGAGCATCGCCGCGAACGCGAGCCCAAGCAGGCCCCGCTCCGCGCGGAGCCTCCCGGGCCTGAAGGCCATGTATCCCACGCCCGCGAGGGTCGCGATCCCCATGGCCGTCCCGACGTACTGGTCCGTGTCGGGGGCCAGGAGCGAACCGAGGAGGACCGACCCGCCGATCCGGCGGGCGACCGCGGGGAGGAAGAGCTGGGCCGCGATCCGCTGATCCTTCGGCGCGGCCCCGGGCAGCGGCGGCTCCGTGCAGAAGCAATACACTTGGACGGCGGCGCAGGCGAAGATGATCGCGGCCAGCACCGCGCTCGCGCGCGTGCGCCGGCTCCATGCGCGCCAGGCGAACAGCGGGGCGAGGATGACGGAGAACGGGCCCGTGAGGCCGAGGAGCGCCGCCGCCGCCAGGTCGTGGGCCCACTGCCGCCCGCGCGCCGGGTCGCGCGAGACGAGCAGCAGGATCAGGCCGGCTGCCAGCACCCACTGGAGGTTCACGACATTGAGGAACACCTCGTACGTGTCGGGGACCAGGACGACGGCGAGGGCGCAGGCGCCGGCGAAGCGGGGAAGGGGGCAGCGCTCCGACAGGGTCCGGCCCGCGACGTACAGGGTGACGGCGCCCGAGCACGCGACGAAGATCGCCGGCGCGCGGCTGGGGTCCAGGTTTGCCGCGACCTGCGCGATGATCCGGAGGATCGTGTGGAGGTACCCGGCGAAGGGCTCGAAGAAGGAGTTCCAGCCGAACACGTAGGCCCGCTGGAAGAAGTAGGCGTCCTCGGCCCAGAACTGGGGGTTCGTCAGCGCCTCGGCGCGGCGTAGCCCGAGGATGACCGCGCACAGGGCGAGGACGGCGACCCTTGGGGGGTCGGCGAGGAGGCGCTGGATCCGGCCGCGCGCCGTCAGCTCCCGGGCCCGGTTTGCGGGGACCTCGACCATTTGAAGAAGCAGATGCCGAGCACGGTGAGCGTTACGGCCATTCCCACGAATTTCATGATGATGCCGGCGAGCAGCTGGTCGTCGGCGGGCGTGAACCCGGAGATCAGCCGCGGCGCATACTCGTAGGTGGGATAGAGAATGTCGCGTGAAAACACAACGTAGGCCGAGACGGGGATCATCCCGATCTCGGTGCCGACCGCGTAGAGCATGCGGGCGCCGTAGCCCAGGGCGGGGAAGGCCCTCGAGGGGCTCGCGAGCGGCCACCAGTAGAGAAGGGACGCCGCCAGGAACATGAGGTGCTCGCCGGCGTGGGCCAGCTTGTCCTCGAGGGTCCACTCGTAGAGGAACGGCGCGTGCCAGACGCTGATGACGCCGACCGAGACGACGGCGCAGATTATCGGGTGGAAGAGCATCCGGAGCGGCGCGCGCAGCCCGGGGAGCGTGAGGACGGGGTCCACCATCCACGGCGGGGTCCCCAGGAGGATAAGGAGCGGCACCGGGTACATGATGAGCAGGTGCTGCACCATGTGCGCCGAGAGCAGGAAGCGCTCGCCGACCTGGTCGAGCGGCGAGCCCACGGCCACGTAGAAGATGGCGAGCGCGGCGTAGAAGAGGGCCGCCGCGGCGCGGGGGAAGGGCAGCCCCGGGGCCAGCCTCGCCCGCAGGGGCCCGGCCAGGATCGCGTAGAGCCAGCCCGCGAGGATCAGGCCGCCGGTCAGGAAAGGCTCGTTGTGCCAGTGCCGCCAGTCGATCATCGGGATGCCCGGACGGCCCGCCGGGCGGCAGGTTCAGGCGATCCCTGGCGCGATCGCCGGCGGGTGCGCCAGGGTCACCGGGAGCGGCCTGCTTGCGTCGGCCCCGAAGAGCTTCAGGAGCGCCCACATGGTCCCCGCGGCGAGGACGAGCCCGATGAAGAACACGATCGTGCAGAACGCCCTGTCCCAGCGCAGGTGCATGAAATAGAAAATGACGAACATGAACTTCACGGTCGACAGGACGACCAGCACCGAGACGAGGATCCACTTCATGAAGGGCAGGTAGACCGTGACAAGCTCAAGGCCGGTGATCACGGCGAGGAGCATCGCGATCTGGACGAAGATCCAGAACATGCTCTGCTCGAGCTCGTGGCCTTGGGCGGGGGCGGGGGTGGCGGAGGCACTCATTTCGTTTTGATGCGTGGGGCGGTCAGATGTATTCGAGCAGGTACACGGCGGTGAAGATCACGATCCAGACGATGTCGACGAAGTGCCAGTACAGGCCCATCGACTCCACGTCTATCGCCTGCCTCTCGGTCAGCCGGCCGGTGAACGAATAGAGCAGCATGCCGGTGAGCCAGATGACGCCCACAAGGACGTGGAGGCCGTGCGTCCCCGTCAGGGTGAAGAACGTCGACCCGAGGATGCTGTTGGTGATCGTCAGGTGCTTCTCGAACACGAAGTTCCTGAACTCGTAGACCTGGCATCCCAGGAAGATGCAGCCGAAGAAGATCGTCGTCAGGAGCGACCAGCGCATGCTCTTCAGGTTCCCCTTCTGGATCGCGTTTACGGCGAGCGCCATCATGAGCGACGACATCAGCAGGATAAAGGTCGAGAAGGACGTGAGTTCGATGCTGAACACCTGCCTCGGCGCCAGGGTGCCCGGGGGGGGGTGCAGCCGGTAGATCAGGTGCGTCGAGATGAGGCAGCCGAAGAACATGCAGTCCGACGCCAGGAACGCCCACATGAGGATCTTCTTGTTCGGGATCCCGGTCGAGGTGGTCGGGTCGAAGTGGTGGTCGATGGTGGCTGCTGGCGCGTCGCTGCTCATGGAGATTGGGGTGGTTTGCGTTCCCGCGGCTCAGTGCCCTGCCGCGTACCCGCCGCGCGCGTCGTCGCCCTTCACGCTGCCGTCGTCATTGAGGTGGATGTGGTAGCCCTCGCAGCCCTCGAGCGACCAGAGGACTACCGAGACGAACATGATCGCCCCGCCGGCCAGCGTGACGGCGATCTTCGGGCCCCAGAAGCCCGGGTACAGCGCGGGGTCGGCCCTGTCGACGACCGCCGTGCCGATCGCGCCGACGAGGATGCCCACGCTCGCGAGGAACGGATAGATGGACTGGAACGGCATGTGTATGCCGCCGTGCGCGTCCTCGGCCTTCGCGTGCTCGCCGGCCTCCCTCTCGATTTCCGCGCTGTGGCGCTTCTCATACCACCAGCCATCGCGCGCGTGGACGGTCGGGATGGCCCTGAAGTTGTACTCGGGCACGGGATTCTGGAGGCTCCACTCGAGCGTCCGGGCGTCCCACGGGTCCCTGGTCGTCCGCGCGCCCCTGAAGTACGTGTAGACTATGGTCACGAGGTAGACCCCGACCCCGGCGGCTAGGATGAAGGCGCCCACGGACGAGATCAGGTTCCCCAGGTTCCAGCCCATGTTGCCGTCGTAGGTGTACGTGCGGCGGGGCATGCCCTCCAGGCCCAGGAAGTGCATCGGGAAGAAGGTCGCGTTGAAGCCGATGAAGACCAGCCAGAAGGACATCTTGCCCCAGAACTCGCTTACCCTGCGGCCGAACATGAGCGGGAACCAGTACTGGATGCCCGCCAGGAGCGCGAAGAGCGATCCGCCGATGAGCACGTAGTGGAAGTGGGCGACGATGAAGTAGCTGCCGTGCTGCTGCAGGTCGGCCGGGGCGGCGGCGTGCATGACCCCCGAGAACCCGCCGATCATAAACATCCACAGGAACCCCAGCGCGAACATCATCGGGGTCCGCATGCTCAGGTGGCCCCCCCAGAGCGTGCCGATCCAGTTGAATATCTTCACGCCCGTCGGCACGGCGATCGCCATCGTCATCAGCGCAAAGGCCGCGGTGGCAACCGTGCCCAGGCCCGACGTGAACATGTGGTGGCTCCAGACGCCGAATCCAAGCAGGCCGATGCTGGCGCCCGAGAAGACGACGATCGGGTAGCCGAAGAGGGGCTTCCGGGAGAAGGTGGGCAGAATCTCGGAGATGATCCCCATCGCGGGAAGGATGAGGATGTAGACCTCCGGATGGCCGAAGATCCAGAAGAGGTGCTGCCAGAGGATCGGCAGGCCGCCGTTCGACACCTCGAAGAAGTTCGTTCCGAAGAGCCGGTCCATCATGAGCTCGATGAGGGCTATCGTGATCGCCGGGAACGAGAGGATGATCAGGAACGAGGTGAAGAGCGTCATCCAGGTGAACACCGGCAGCCGCATCATCGTCATCCCCGGGGCGCGCAGGTTGATGATCGTCACGATGAAATTGAGCGCGGCCGCGATGGAGGCCACGCCGAGCAGCTGCAGCCCCATGACCCACATGTCGATCGCATGGGTCGGCGTGAAGGTCCTGGTCGTGAGCGGGGTGTAGCCGACCCAGCCGGCGTCGGGCGCGCCGGCCTTCATGAACCAGCCGAGGTTCACGATGATCGCGCCGACGAGGAACGTCCAGAACGAGAACGCATTGAGTCTCGGGAACGCCACGTCGCGGGCACCGATCTGGAGAGGCATCACGAAGTTGAAGAACGCCGCGCCGATCGGCATGACGACGAGGAAGATCATCGTCGTCCCGTGCATGGTGAACATCTCGCTGTACTGGGCCGACGTGAGGAACGTGTTGTTGGGGACCGCGAGCTGGACCCGGATCAGGAGGGCCTCGACCCCCCCCACGAGGAGGAAGAACAACCCGGAGATGCCGTACAGGAACCCGATCCGCTTGTGGTCGACCGTGGTCAGCCAGCTCAGGACGCCGGCCTTCGCCATCGGGCGCCAGAGCACGAGGGGCTTCGCTGCCTGCTCGCCCTTCGGGACGAAATCGGACTTGGCGATGGCTTCCATGGCGCGGGTCACTTGAGGCTCTCGAGGAAGGCGATCAACGCGTCCTCGTCGGCGGGGGTCAGCCTGATGTTGTTCAGGAGGTATCCGTTGACCCACATCTTGTTGCCGGGCTTCACCTCGTTCGGGGCGTGGATCCAGCGGTGGAGCTCGTCGCGGTTGTTCTCGAGGAGCCCCCCGGCGATCGTCGTGCGCGCGCCGACGTGGGTGAGCTCGGGCCCCTGCACCCCGACGGCGCCGTCCACCCCGCGGATGGTGTGGCAGCTGGAGCAGGTCTTCGCCCCGAACAGTTCGCGCCCCTTCGCGATCAGGGCGGGGTCCTCGCCGCTGTTGGGAACCTGCTGCCTGCGCCATGCTTCGAGCGGCGAGACGTCGAACCTGTCCGTGTAGCCCGCCTCGTTCCTGCGGAACTCGCGGTAGGCGACGAACTGCGCCTTCGGGATGGCGGCCCCGGTGGAGGCCGCCGCCGGGACGCTCCGGGCGGGCGCCATCTGCGAATTGAGCCAGTCGTTGAACTCCCTCGGGCCGAGCGCGATCACGCGGAAGCGCATGACCGCGTGGGATTCGCCGCAGTATTCGGCGCACTGCCCCCAGAAATACCCGGGATTGTCGGCCTTGATCCAGAGGGAATTCCCGCGGTTGGGCACCATGTCCACCTTGCCGGCGAGCTTCGGCACCCAGAAGCTGTGGATGACGTCCACGGTGCGCAGGCTGACGTGGACGGCCCTGCCCGCCGGGATCACGAGCTCGTTGCCGGTCGTCAGATGGGCGCTGGCGGGCTTTCCCGTGGCCGCGTCGGTCGTCTGGGCCGCCTCGTTCGGATAATCGAACTTGAACCACCACTGGTAGCCGGTCGCCGTGACCTCGTAGGCGCCGGCCCTCTCGGCCTCGGGGACGTCGTAGCTGAACCAGACCCCCTTGAGGGTGGGGATCGCGATGATGACCAGCGAGAACACGGAGGCGGCGATCAGGCTCACCTCGACGAGAGGGTTGCCGTGGTGCTGCTCGGGCGGCTCGGCGTGCGTGTCGGCGTCGCTGCGGGCCCTGAACCTAATCATCGCATAGGCGAGCGTGCTGCCGACGAGGACGAAGATAGCGAGCGTGACCCAGCACGTGACATAAAACAGGTCCAGCTGCGCGCGCGCGACAGGGCCGTTGGGGTCGAAGGTCGACTGCGGTCCGTCCAGCCAGAAGCACCCGGAAAGCAGGCACGAGCCGGCCAGGGCCGCGGCCGCAAGGGCCCATCGGCCGGGTCGGGTGGGGGGATTGGGAAAACGCATGTGTGCCGTCGGAAATGAACGGCGCTCGATAGCGGGCGCCAGTCTGCGGAGTAGAGTCAGAGAACATCCGGGCATTTCAAGCCATATTCCAACTGATTCTGGCGCGCCCCGCCCGGCGGGGGCGGGCAGCCCGGCCCGGGCACACCCTGGCGACGCGCCGGCGGGCCCCATTGGACATTCATAGCCACGTGTTTCGAATTGCGCTTCCGGCCGGTTTGGGGGATCGTACGGCCCATGAAGACACGCCTTCTTTTCGTCACCGCCATGGCCGCCCTTGTCACCTCGGGCTGCGGCCAGAAGGACACATCCACATCGGTCGCGGCAGCCAGCCCGGCCGGCCCCCGCGAGATAGAGATCACGGCGAGCGACACGATGAAGTACAGCATCACGGCGATCGAGGCCAAGCCGGGCGAGGACATCAAGGTGGTCCTGACCAACATCGGCACGCAGCCGAGGGAGGTCATGGGGCACAATTGGGTCCTTCTGAGGGCCGGCTCCGACGTCGCCGCGTTCGACGCGGCCGCGCTCAGCTCGAAGGACACCGGCTACATCCCGGCCGCGCTCAGCGGCGAGATCATCGCCCACATCGACCTGCTCGGGCCGCGCAAGTCGGGCGAGGTCGAGTTCAAGGCGCCCATGGAGCCGGGCGACTATCCCTTCCTCTGCACCTTCCCGGCGCACTACCAGGCGGGGATGAGGGGCGTGCTGACGGTCAAGTGAGCCCCGCCCGCCGGCGCGTGGGCGCGCCGAAGCCGCCGAAGACGGGGCCGTCCGCGCGGGGACGCGCGCCGGACGGGCCCGCGCGCCGCACGAGCCCCGGGGGAGGCATGAGCCTTGAACATGCGGGCTGCGTCGTGAGCACCGACGCCGGGCTCCTCGACGTGGATTTCATATGTGCGGCGCTCGCAGGCTCCTATTGGGCGCGGGACCGACCCCGCCACGTGGTCGAGCAGTCGATCAGGAATTCGCTCTGTTTTGGGCTCTACGAGAAGCAGGGGGGCAGGCAGGTCGGGTTTGCCCGGGTCGTCACGGACGGCGCGACCTTCTCCTGGCTGTGCGACGTCGTGATCGACGGGAGCCGCAGGGGGATGGGCCTGGGAAAGTTCCTGATGTCATTCGTGGTCGCGCACCCGCAGGTGGGCGGCACCGTGTGCCTGCTGGGGACGCGCGATGCGCACGGATTGTACGAGAAGTTCGGGTTTGCGCGGTCCGAGCAGATGAGGCGGCCCCCTTCTCCGGGAAGGCCCGGGCCGCCGTGCCAGGCCTAGCTACCCGCGATACGGCCACCACTGGTAGAGGAAGAAGTAGACGAGGACGCCCGTCACCGACACGTAGTACCAGATGGGGAAGGTGACGCGCGCCCAGGCGCGGTGGCGCGCGAAGTCGCCCTTGAGCGCGAGGATGAACGTCCGGGGCACGAGGAAGGCGATGAGCGCGGCGAGCGGAATGTGCGTCCAGAGGATCGTGAGGTAGACCCAGCGGACGGCGCCCGTCCCGCCGAAGGGCGTGTGGGCCCCCCTCATCAGGGCGTGATACGACACGTAGAATACGAGGAACAAGGCGGATGCCACGGCCGCGGCGAGCATGCAGGAGCGGTGCGCGTCGCGGTCGCCCCTCCTGATGAAGACGAACCCCGCGGTGATCAGGACGGTCGCGGCCCCGTTCAGCGCCGCCTCAATGGAGGGAAGGTCGTGGACGGTCATGGGCGATTCACGAGCACCCTGTCGCACACAAGCAGGCCGAGCAGCAGCGGAAGGTAGGCCAGGGAGAATAGAAAGAGCCTGCGCGCGCCCGCGTCTCGGAACGCGGGCCGGAGAAACGCCGCCGCCCGCCACAGGAAGCAGGCGCCGATCGCAAGCGCCGCCGCCCCGTACCAGGCGCTCGCGAGCCCCAGGAATACCGGGAGCAGGCTCACGGTGACGAGGGCAGCCGTCGCCGCGAACGACCACCCCGCGACCCTGGCTCCCGACCCGTCCCGGACGGGCAGCATCGGGAAGTTCACGATGGCGTAGTCGCGGCGGTACGTCCACGCGATCGCCATGAAGTGAGGGATCTGCCAGAAGAAGAGGATGCCGAAGAGGATCCAGCCCAGGGCGGAGACCCCGCCCTCGGCGGCGGACCATCCTATCAGCGGCGGGAACGCGCCCGCGACCGCGCCTATCTCGGTGCTCACGCGGCTCCAGCGCTTCGCCGGCGTGTACCAGCCGAGGTAGAAGGCGATCGTCAGCAGCGTGAATAGGGCGGCAAGCTTGCCGACCTCCATGAAGATCAGCATCAGCGCCGCGATGCACATGAGCCATCCCAGGACGAACGCGGAGCCACCCGGGATCTTGCCGGTCGGTATGGGCCGGAGCGCCGTGCGGCTCATCCGCGCGTCCGTGTCGCTCTCCATCCACTGATTGAGCGAGGCGACGCCCCCGGCGGCCAGGGAGGTTCCCAGCACGAGGAACGCGATCCGGGCGGCGTCGAACACGGGTCGCGCCGCGGCGTAGCCAACGAGCGCCGTCGTGACCGACAGGAGGCTCAGCCGCGGCTTCGTGAGCTCAAGGTAATCCCCGAACCGCGCGGGCGTTGGGCCGGCGCCGGTCATGGCGCGGGCGCCCTCTCCATCGCGTCGCGGTGGGCGAGCCAGGTGAGCCAGAAGGCGGTCGCGAGCGTCACCGCCCCGACAAGCACGTGGCCCGTCGTCGTGGATGCGGAGCGAAGGGTGAGGACGATCGCGGCCCCGAGGAGGATCTGCAGGGCTAGCAAGCCCACGAGGACCGAGGCGCCGGCGCGCATCGCGATAGGCGCGGCGCGGTCGCGCCACACGGCGAGCGCGAACCCAAGGACGGCGGCCGCCAGCACGCAGGCCATCGCCCGGTGGGCAAACTGGATCCCGACGCGGAAACTCCACTCGCCGGGGAGCAGCCCGCCTCCGGGCGTTGACCATGGGAAGGTGGGGATCGCAAGCCCGGCGAAGCTGTGGCGAACCACGGCCCCCACGCCAAGCTGCGCGAACAGCAGGACGCAGCAGGCCACTCCGGCGCGCCGGACCCGCCTGCCGACGGGGAGCGGCCGCGTGATCCATGCGCCCGAGCAGGAGGCGGCGATGGCGATGAGCGCGCACGCCATGGCCTGCGCGAGGCAGGCGTGCAGCATCGCAAACAGCTGGCCCAGGCTCGTGTCCACCACCCTGACCTCGACGGAATCATAGAGGACGCGGAGCCCGCCGACGACCGCCTGCGCGACCACGAGCCCGACCGCGAAATACGAGAGCCTGCGCAGCCACGCCCTCGCCTCGGTCCGCCAGAGCCAGGCGGCGAGGATGATGGTCAGGGCCGTCATCATGCCCGCGCTCAGCCGGTGGGAGTGCTCCGCGAACATCGACAGATCGGTCAGCCAGCCGCTGGGGTTGAGCGAGCCGTTCGAAAGGGGCCAGTCGGGGAACGCCATCCCGGCGCCGATGCTCGTCGTAAAGGCGCCCAGGGCGACCAGGAGGAATACCCAGGCCGCGGCGAGCGCCGAGAACAGCGCGAGCGCCGGCTTGTGGCCGGCGGTTCGGTGGAGGAGGGATGTCGGGGCCATGAGCGGGGCAGATGGAAGGCAGAAGATACCATCGTGCCCGCCTCAAACGCTTTGACAATTTTTTCCTCTGGCGGATTGGTGTTGGCATGAGATTCTACGCGGGCCGCCATCTCCTCGCATGCGCGGCGCTCCTCGCGTGCGCGGGCTGCGGGAAGGGGGGCGGGGGCGCCGCGGCCGGGGCGGCCGCCCCGGCGCAGGCCGGCGAGAGGCGCTTTCCCCTGACGGGGGAGGTCCTCTCGGCCGACGTGGGCAGGAAGGTCCTGGTCGTGCGGCACAACGAGGTGGCCGGCTACATGCCGGCCATGACGATGGAGTTTGCGGTGTCGGCGGGCGACGCGGCCGCCGCGAGGCCGGGCGGGCGGATCCGCGCGGAGCTCGTGGTGGGGCGGGACGGGGCGCTCCGTCTCGAGAGCATCTGGCCGAACGACAAGGTGTCGCTCGACACGATCGATGCGGGCGCGCGCATGCTCCGGCAGGACACGCTCGGGAAGGGCGGCGCGGCCTACCGGGAGGTCGGTGAAAAGGTCCCGGAGTTCGTGCTCTACGACCAGAACGGCCGCGTCGTGGACAGCGCCCGCTTCCGCGGCAGGCAGGTCATGCTCAATTTCATCTACACGCGCTGCCCGGTCGCCAACATGTGCCCGCTGTCCACGTCGAAGATGATGGCGACCCAGGGGCTCGCCAGGAAGTCCGGCGTGGCCAACATCGAGTTCGTCTCGATCACGCTCGACCCCGCCCATGACACGCCGGGCATTCTGAGGGAATACGCCGATGCCCGCGGGATCGACACCGCGAACTTCTCGTTCCTGACCGGCCCCGAGTCGGCGATCCGCGACCTGCTGACGCAGTTCGGCGTCATCGCGGAGTTCAAGGGCGACCTGCTGAACCACACGCTGGCGACGCTTCTGATCGACGAGAAGGGGCGGATCTCCTGGAGGGCCGACGGCAGCGCGTGGCAGCCGGGGGAATTCGTGGAGCGGATGCACCGATGACGGACCGCGCGGAGGGCCCGGGACTCGGGGCCGGGGGGTGGAAGCGGATCGCCGCCATCACGGCCGCCGCCGCGCTGCTCTTCGCCGTCGTCCGGCTGCTGCCGACCGGAACCAACCTGAGCCACATGGACTTCCGGGTGTCGGGCCCGAACGTGATCGAATTCTGCGATCCGGCCAACCCCCAGTTCCTGCCCGTCGTGGCGGTGCGGTCGCCGGTGTCGCTCTCGGTGAGGGCCGCCGCGCCCGCGCAGGCCGGATCGCAGGTGGAGGCGACGCTGGTGCTCACCACCTTCGGCGGAAAGCCGATCGCGCCGGAGGACCTGCAGGTCGTCCAGACCAGGAGGATACACCTGCTGATCGTGGACCCGTCGCTCGACGACTACCAGCACGTGCACCCGCAGCCGGGCCGCCGGCCCGGCGAATGGGCCTTCCGCTTCCGGCCGAGGTTCGGGGGCGCCTACCGCCTTTTCGCGGATTTCACGCCGGTTGCGACGAACCGCGGCCTCTACTCCGAGACCGAGATGGATGTCGGCGGGCCGCCCAATCCCGCGGCCGCGGGATCCCAGGCGCCCTCGTGGACCGCGATGGAGGACGGATACCGCTTCGCGCTCTCGCCCTCGCCGGCCCCGATCCGGGCCGGCGCGCCCGCGGACCTCAGGCTCGTCGTCGCGCGAGCCGACGGCGGACAGGTCCCCCTGGAGGCGGTCATGGGGGCGTATGCGCACCTGGTCGCGTTCGACACGCAGAGAAGCGGATTCGCCCACATCCACCCGAAGGAGGCCGACGTGGCCCGCCGGCCCGATCCCCGGAGACCGACATTCACCTTCCGCCTGATGATCCCGCGCCCCGGCCGGTACGTCATCTGGAGCGAGGTGAGCCTGGCCGGCAGGGAGACGTTCGCCCCGTTCTGGTTCGACGTCGGCGGGTGACCTGGATCAGAACTTGAGGTGCTTGACCGTTAGCCCCTTGTTGATGAGCTGGTTGAGGGAGTCGATGCCGATGCTCAGGTGCTTGTCGACGAACTTCTCCTCGACCTTCATGTCGCTCTCGATCGTCTTGACGCCCTCGGGAACCATCGGCTGGTCCGAGACGAGGAGGAGGGCCCCCGTCGGGATCTCGTTGGCGAATCCGACCATGAAGATCGTCGCCGTCTCCATGTCGACGGCCATGACGCGGATCCTCGTCAGGTACTTCTTGAAGTCCTCGTTGTGCTCCCAGACCCGGCGGTTGGTGGTGTACACGGTGCCCGTCCAGTAATCGAGCGCGTGGTCGCGGATCGTCGTCGAGATGGCCTTCTGGAGCGCGAACGAGGGGAGGGCCGGGACCTCGGGCGGAAAATAGTCGTTGCTCGTGCCCTCGCCGCGGATGGCCGCGATCGGGAGGATCAGGTCGCCGACCTCGGCGCGGTGCTTGATCCCGCCGCACTTGCCGAGGAACAGCGCTGCCTTGGGCTTGATCGCGCTCAGGAGGTCCATGACCGTCGCCGCGTTCGCGCTCCCCATCCCGAAGTTGATGATCGTGATCTTTCCCGCCGTGGCGGTCGGCATCGGCTTCTCGCGCCCGTGGACCGGCACCTTGTGCGCCTTCGCGAACAGGTCGACGTAGCGCTGGAAATTGGTCAGCAGGATGTACTCGCCGAACTTCTCCAGCGCCAGCCCCGTGTAGCGCGGAAGCCAGTTCTCGACGATTTCGCGGCGCGTATTCAGGGCACACATAAAGGGTCGGGGGCGCGCTGCGGGTCTCCAGGCGCTCCTGGCGTCAATCTTCTGCCGAGTGGTTCCACAAGTTGAACGACGGATTAGACAGGGACATTCCCTTGGAGGGCAAGCTGTTTGGACGCATCCGGGCGGGGGCGACCGGGCGCGCCGCGGGGTCCGTGGGGCCGGTCAGGGTGCCGGCGTCGGGCGCCGCATGCTTTCGACAAACAGGCGCTCCAGTCTGCGGACGTCGATTTCGCGGACCACCGTCACGACGGGTTCCCCCAGCCCCGGGCTGAAGCCGGGCAGCCAGCTCAGCGTGGCGCCGTAGCCGGCGCCGTGGTCGATGTCGACGTCCATCGCGAGCCGGACACTGCGCCGGACGATGCCCGGGTCGAGCCACACGGCGGCCGCGGTCTCGTCCCACATCGGGAAGCCGACGGCCCCGTATCGCGCGAAGTACCGCGACGCCGGCGTGTCGGCGCCGCCCGCCTCGCGCGCGAGCGCGGGCGTCAGCCTTGTGCCGACGGTCGCGTCGGTCGGCACGACCGTGATCTTGCGCCAGCGGGCGTGGAGCATGATCCTTGACGCCTCGGGATCCCACCGGCAGTTGAACTCCGCCCGGGGGCTGTTGACAAACTGCAGGGAGAACTCGTCCTCCTTGGACGCGTCGGGATCGAAGGCGCCGCCCATGATGACCAGCTCCTTCGCGTTGGCCGCGAAGCCCTCGTCGAGCTTGGCCGCCAGGGCGATGTTGGTGAACGGCCCGAGCGCGAGGATCGAGATTTCCCCGGGCGCCTCGCGCACCTTGCGCGCGAGGAAGCTCGCGGCGGCCTCGGCCAGCGGGCGGGTCGTCGGCTCGCCCTCCGGCAGCGGCGGGACGATGTCGGCCGCGTGGTGGGGCGGCCGGTTGACCGTGTTGTAGTCGGGCCACGTCTCCATCCACGCCCCCTTGTAGGGCAGCCTCCCGTGGAGCGCCTCCCAGCGCCTGGTCTCCTCCTCGGAGTTGAGCAGGGGATAGGTCGCGCCCGGCGCCACGGGGATGTCCGTCCTCCCAACCAGCTCGAGCATCCGCAGGGTATGTGCGACGCTCTCCTTCTGCCAACCGTCGCCGCTCTCGACGGCGATGCCGACCACGTCGACGTCAGGGGCCTGGATCACCATCAGCATCGGCTGCAGGTTCGCGCCGCCGAAGGCGTCCTGGTCGATGATCACCTTTCGCCTGGGCGGCGAGGCTAGGGCGGCGCCGCCGAGAAGCAGCGCCGCGGCCAGAGCTGCCAGCCGGCGCGCGCCTGGGCTTGACGGGGCAGCCGTAGCGGGCGGGGTCACGCGATCGTCCTGGGGCGGCGCCGGCGGGGGCGCGGCTACGCCCTGGCGGGGTACATGGCGCCCGTGTACCGGAGCGACTGCTCGTCGGCGTGGTAGCTTGAGCGCACGAGGGGCCCGCTCTCGACGACCCCGAATCCGGCGGAGAGCCCGAATTCCCTCCAGTGGCGGAACTCCTCCGGGGTCACCCAGCGGTCCACCGGCAGGTGCTGCTTCGTCGGCCGCAGGTACTGGCCGATCGTCAGGATGTCCAGGCCGTCGCCGGCAAGGTCGCGCAGCGTCCGCTCGATCTCCTCCCGGCGCTCGCCGAGCCCGAGCATGATGCCCGTCTTGACGGTGAAGCCGCGGCCCTTCGCGTGGCGCAGGACGCCCCGCGAGCGCTCGTAGCGGGCCTGCACGCGGACCGGCCTCTGCAGCCTCTCGACGGTTTCGACGTTGTGGTTGAAGATGTCGGGCGCGGCGTCGAGCACAGTGTCGATGTCGGGGATCCGGCCCTTGAAGTCGGGGACGAGAACCTCGATCGCCGTTGCCGGATTGCGGTTGCGGACGGCGCGGATCGTCGCCGCCCAGACGCCTGCGCCGCCGTCGGCGAGCTCGTCCCGGGCGACGCTCGTGATGACGCAGTGGCGCAGCCTCATCGCGGCCACGGCGTCCGCGACGCGGGCGGGCTCGCCCAGGTCCAGCTCGGTGGGGCGCCCGGTCTGCACCGCGCAGAAGCCGCAGGAGCGGGTGCAGATGTTGCCCAGGATCATCACCGTCGCCGTTCCCCGCGACCAGCATTCGCCCAGGTTCGGGCACTGGGCGCTCTGGCAGACCGTGTGGAGCCCTCGGTCGTCCACGAGGCTGCGCACGGCGGAGTAGCCGGGGCCGGAGGGAAGCCTGGCTCTCAGCCAGTCGGGCTTGCGGGTCGTGTCCATGGGCGGGCTTTCGTGCGGGTCGATACGGCTGAAATGGACACGATCGCCGGCGAATCACAAGCAAGGAACCCGCGGAAGTTTCCGTTTGCCCACGGCGCCGCCCTGCGGCAGGTTTACCCGCTCACATGAGCAGCGAGATCCCCGCCGAAACCACCCACGACCAGCACGCCGTGCGCAGGCGCAAGCTCGCCGAGCTGCGCGCCGCGGGGGTGGACCCGTTCCGGGCCGAGTTCGAGCCGACCCATTTTTCCGGGGAGGCGCTGAAGGCCCACGTGGAGGGCCGGGACAACGAGGTCCCGGTGGCCGTCGCGGGCCGGCTCGTGACGATCCGGGACATGGGCAAGAGCCAGTTCGCCAAGGTCCTGGACCAGCAGGGGGAGATCCAGCTCTACGTGAAGAAGGACGTCGTCGGGGAGGACGCGTACGCGGCCTTCAGGAAGCTGGACCTGGGCGACATCATCGGCGCGAGGGGGGCGCTCTTCAAGACGAAGACCGGGGAAATCACCGTGCGGGTCGCGTCGTTCGCGCTCGTCGCGAAGGCGCTCCGGCCGCTTCCCGAGAAGTGGCACGGGCTCGCCGACCCCGAGCTGGTGTACCGCCAGCGCTACCTCGACCTCGTCGTCAACAGGGAGTCGAGGCGGCGGCTCCTGCTGCGCTCGAGGGTCGTGTCCTCGATCCGCCGCTTCCTGGAGGCAAGGCAGTTCATCGAGGTCGAGACGCCCGTCCTCCAGACGGTGGCGGGCGGGGCGGCCGCAAAGCCCTTCACCACCCACCACAAGGCGCTCGGCGTGGACTTCTACCTGCGGATCTCGCTCGAGCTGCACCTGAAGAGGATGCTCGTCGCCGGCATCGACCGCGTCTTCGAGATCGGGCGCATCTTCCGCAACGAGGGCATCTCGCGCAAGCACAACCCCGAGTTCACCATGCTCGAGCTCTACCAGGCGTACAGCAGCCACCGCGGCATGATGGCCCTCGTCCGGGAGATGCTCCTTGAGGTGTGCCGGGAGGTCATCGGAACCGACCGAGTCCTCCACCCGGCGAGCGGCCAGACGATCGACTTCGGCGGCGCATGGCGGGAGGTGTCGTACAAGGACCTTGTCCGCGCCGAGACGGGCGACCCGGGCTGGTTCGGCCGGGGCAAGGCCGAGCACATTGCGGCGGCGGAGAAGATGGGCCTCAAGGTCGAGCCGGGCTGGGAGGACTTCGAGGTCACGGCCGAGGTCTTCTCGAAGCGGATCGAGCCCGGCCTGATCCAGCCGACGTTCGTCCTCAACCTGCCGAGGGAGCTCAATCCGCTCGCGAAGATAAGCCGCGAGGATCCGGCGACCCTCGACGTGTTCGAGCTGTGCATCGGCGGCATGGAGATCGCCCCTGCGTACTCGGAGCAGAACGATCCCGACGTCCAGCGCGAGATGTTCGAGAGGCAGGCCGGGGGCGAGCCGCAGAGCATCGACCACGACTTCCTCCTCGCCCTCGAGCACGGCATGCCGCCCGCAGGCGGCATGGGCGTGGGCATCGACCGGCTCTGCATGCTCCTGACGGGCGCGGAGAGCATCCGCGACGTCATCCTCTTCCCGCAGCTTCGCCCCGCGGAGGCGAAGCCGGCAGGCGGCGCCTGAACCCGTGCCCTGGTACCTCCACCTCGCCCTGCGGCAGCTGTTCCCGACCGGGCGGCGGTTCCCCTTCTTCACCCTGATCTCGACGCTCGGCGTGGCGCTCGGGGTCGCGCTGCTCGTCATCGTCATGAGCGTCATGGGCGGGTTCGCGCACGAGATCCGGCACATGATCGTGGACACGGAGGGCGAGGTGCAGATCGTGGCTCGCGGGGGGATCGGGGACTACCCGGCGGTCGTCAGGAAGGTCGAGTCGGTCCCGGGCGTGGCGGCGGCCACGCCCTACGCGCGCGACGAGGTGATGATCCGGTTCAACGACAAGCCGGCCTATCCCCTGCTGCGGGGTTTGGACCTGGACAGCGTCGAGCGGGTCACGAGGCTCGGCCGCTACGTCCGCGCCGGCTCCCTGGACGACCTGGACGACGACTCCATCATCCTGAGCGGCCAGCTCGCGGCCAGCATCGGGGCGAGAGTCGGGGACACGGTCGAGGTGTATTCGCCGCTCATCATCAGCAAGCTGGCCGCGGACGAGGTGTTCCTGCCGCGGCAGGTCCGGGTCGTGGGGATCCTGGAGATCGGCCACCAGCAGCTCGACAGCAGCACGGTCTACGGGACCCTCCGGCTCGCCCAGGACCTGTACGGGCTCGGGTCGACCGTCCACGGGATCGACGTCCGCCTCAATCCCGGCGTGAACGAGGACGACGCGGCGGCGAGGATCAACGCGGTCCTGCCCGAGGACATCCGCGCGCTCTCCTGGGAGGACAGCTTTTCCGACTTCCTGTGGGTCCTCAACCTTGAGCGGGGGATGATCTTCTTCCTGCTGCTGTTCATCGTGATCGTGGCTGCGTTCTCGGTCACGAGCTCGCTACTCATATCCGTCGTGCGCAAGACGCGCGAGATCGGGCTCCTGAGCGCCCTCGGCGCCCGGCCCATCCATGTCGCCGCATGCTTCTGCGCGCAGGGGCTGTTCATCGGGGTCCTCGGGACCGCGGCCGGCCTCGTGCTCGGATTCACCGCGCTTGCGGTCCGCAACGACATCGTCCTGTGGATCATGAAGGTGACCCAGCGCCAGGAGGTCCTGCGGCGTTTCTACCAGTTCAGCGAGCTTCCGTCCCACACGTCCGGGGCGACCGTCGGGCTCATCGTGGTGCTGACGATCGCGATCTCGACCCTTGCCGGGCTTCTCCCGGCATGGAAGGCGGCGCGGCTCAAACCCGTGGAGGCGCTTCGCAGTGAGTGAGACTGTCCTGAGCGCCCGCGGGCTGCGCAAGAGCTACCCCAGCGGCGACGCGCTGCTGGAGGTGCTCCGCGGGGTCGACCTCGACGTCGCGGCGGGCGAGAGCATCAGCGTCCGCGGGGTGTCGGGCTCGGGCAAGTCGACGCTCCTTAACCTCCTTGCGGGCCTCGACGCGCCGGACTCGGGCACCGTTGCCTGGGAGGGGTCGGCGGACACCGGCGCAAGGCGGCGCGCCGCCTATCTCGGCATGGTCTTCCAGTCGTTCTACCTCGTGCCGGAGCTGGATGCCTTCGCCAACGTGCTCCTGGCGCGCCGCATACTCGGGGGGGTGGACGGAGCCGCCCGGGCCCGGGCGCGCGAGCTCCTAAAGCACGTCGGGCTTGGCGAGCGCGCCCACCACCTGCCCTCCCATCTCTCGGGGGGGGAGAGGCAGAGGGTCGCGCTCGCCCGAGCGCTCATGAACTCCCCAAGGCTCATCCTCGCGGACGAACCCACCGGGAACCTCGACGAGGGGACCGGCAACGGCGTCGTCGATCTCCTTCTCGGGCTCTGCCTGTCCGCGAACGCGGCGCTGGTCCTCGTGACCCACAACGCCGCCCACGCCGCAAAGACCCGGCGCAGCCTGGTGCTTCACGCTGGGAGGCTGGAACCCCCCTTCACAGCTTGAGCGGAATGATCGCGCTCCCCGGCGCCACGGCGCCGTCCTTTATGGGCGGCAGGAACAGCCAGTTGGAAAAGCCCCGGTTAAGCGCCTCGACGAGGTCTGCATCGCTCAGGCCGACCGGCCTGGCCCAGACCACGTGGCCCTCCGTGCCGACCCTGACTTCGACCTTGACGGTGGTGCCGTGGTACTTGGCCTTGACCGGGTCCGGCAGGCCGAGGGGCATCTGCCGGAAGACGCCGATCGGCGCGTCCGCGCCCTTTCCAAGCCGGTCGGCGATGCGCTTCCTCAGCGCGGCGGTCTCAATCCGGTCGAGGTAGCCTGGCAGCAGCGCGTCCATGCCCGTGCTGCGCACCTGCCTTCCCGCGTCGAACACGAGGATGCTCCATGCCGGGCCCTCGCCCTGGCCGAGCTTGGGAAGCCGGACGGATATGCGCGTCTGCCTTCCCGCACCGAGGTTGCCTATCTTGTGCACCACGGCCGCGAGCACGGGAGGCGCGTCCGGGCTCTTGGTGGGCGGGTAGGCGATGAAGATCGCGTAGACGTCCGGGATATCGATGTCCGGCGTCAGGCTGGCCCTGACGTCCACCATCGTCGCCTTCATCTCGATCGTGCTTGTGGCGGCGGTTTCCGGGTCGTTCGAGATCGGCACGTCGGTCGAGTACACGTCCGCGATGGCGACGAACCCGTCCGCGTACCGGTCGCCGACGCTGAGGGCGATCGACGCGCTTGCTCCGAGGGCGACCTGGTTTCCGTCCGCGAAGATGATCGGGGCGTTGCCCTCCGCTCCTACTACCGGGCACAACCTGTCCTTATACATGGTTAGCGCGGCCGCGGGGCGGTCCGGCAATTGGGGGACGGCGACCGTCTGCGCGCCAATTGCCAGTGTTAACATGGGCAGTGCAACGAGGCAGCATATAGGTTTCATAGTGGGTCTTGGCCTGAAAAGAACCTTGGCCGAAGGGACGCCCCCAAACGACATGCCAATATAGCCCCTGCTGCGCCGTCTGGCGAATTTTCTTTGCGGCTCGCCCCGGGAACGCCGGGCGTTACGGTTTGTCGCCATGGCCGCCCCCAAAATCCGCTGCGGCGTAGCCGGAGTAGGCTCGCTGGGACAGCACCACGCCCGGATCTACGCCTCCCTTCCCGGCGCCGAGTTCGCCGGGGTCTACGACACGTCGGGGGCGCGGGCCGATGAGATCAGCGTCAAGTTCGGTTGCAGGCGCTTCTCCTCGATCGACGAGCTGGGCGCGTCGTGCGACGCCGTCTCGGTGGTCGTGCCGACGGACAGGCACGCGGAGGTCGCGCTCCCGCTCCTCGCGCGGGGCTGCCACCTCCTCATCGAGAAGCCGCTGTGCGCGTCGCTGGGTGAGGCCGAGAGCGTGCTCGCCGCCGCACGGGCGGGGAAGTGCCTGGTCCAGGTCGGCCATGTCGAGCACTTCAACCCGGTCATGGCCTTCCTCGAGAAGGAGGCGGACCGGCCCCAGTACATCACGGCCGAGAGACTCGCCCCCTACCAGGTCCGCGGGACGGAGGTCGGAGTCGTGCTCGACCTCATGATCCACGACATCGGGATCGTCCTGGCCCTGGTCAAGTCGCCGATCGCCCGGGTCGACAGCGTGGGGATCAACGTGCTCTCGAAGACCGAGGACATCGCAAACGCCCGCATCCAGTTCGAGAACGGATGCGTCGCCAACCTGAGCGCGAGCCGGATGAGCCTGAAGAAGGCGCGGGAGATCCGGATCTTCCAGGAGAACGCCTACCTGTCGCTGGATTTCATGAACCAGTCGGGGCACCTCGTCCGCAAGAGCGACATCATCGCATACGGGCTCAAGATGAAGATAGGCCTCGTGAAGACGGGCGACACGAGCTCGATCCCGGTCCACGAGATCCCCATCGAGAAGGGGGAGCCGCTCGCGCTCGAGCTGGCGCATTTCGTCGAGAGCGTGGCGCGCTCGAGGCAGCCCAAGGTCGGGGCGGCCCTCGGGAAGAGCGCGCTCGAGGTCGCGATCGCGATCACGGAGCAGATCGCGAAGAGATGACGGGCCCACCCCCCTTCCGGCTTCCGGCGCCGCAAGGCGGCGCGACCGACCTCCTGGTGGTCGCCGGGGAGCATTCCGGGGACGAGCACGCGGCCAGGATGGTTTCCGGGCTGCGCGCGCGCCGCCCCGGCGTGCGCGTCGCCGCACTCGGCGGCCCGCGCCTCGCGGCGGCCGGGGCGCAGCTCCTCCAGGACCGGACGGCGCTGTCGGTCGTTGGATTCACGGAGGTGCTTAGGAACCTCTCCTATTTCCGGGAGCTCATTGACGAGACGGTCCGATGGATCGGGCAGTACCGCCCGCAGGCGGTCTGCTTCGTCGACAACTCGGGGGTCAACCTGCGGATTGCGGAGGCGCTCCGCCTCCGCGGCTTCAGCGCGAAGGGGGGCGGGACCGTGCGGACCCTCTACTACATAAGCCCGCAGGTTTGGGCCTCGAGGGCCGGCCGCCGCTTCGAGATGGCGCGCAACCTGGACGCCCTGGCGGTCATATTCCCCTTTGAGCCCCGGTGCTACGCGGACACGGGCCTCCCCGTCGAATTCGTGGGGCATCCGTTCATGGCGCAGGACTACTCCCCGCCGGTGCGCCACGATCCGGACGGCCCGGTGCTGCTCCTTCCGGGCAGCCGGCTCAGGGCCGTGGGCCGGATATTTCCCGCGCTCCTCGGCGGTTACGGGCAATTCGCGAAGGCCGGGTCGGGGCGGGGGGCGGTGGTCCTGTATCCGAGCGCCGAGATCCGCGCGCAGCTAGAGGCCATGCCCATCCCGGAGGGGGTGCGCCTGCAGCAGACCGGGACGCCGGTGGCGGCGAGCGCCGTCCTGACGAGCAGCGGGACAATGTCGATGCACTGCGCTCTGGCCGGGATACCCGGCGCAATAGCCTACCGCACCGATCCATTCACGTATCTCATGGGCCGCTGGCTCGTGCGCGTTCCCTACCTCGGGATCGCCAACATCCTCCTGGAGGAGCCGATGTACCCGGAATTCATCCAGGGCGCCGCGTCGCCCGGGTCCCTCGCGCGGGAGCTCGCCTCGTGCACCGGCGACCGGTCCCGCCGGGAGCGCACGGCGGTCCAGTGCGCCCGCCTGAGGGTGATGCTGGCCCGCCGCGAGGGGGACACCGAGGCGGACTGGCTCGCCCGGAACCTGCCCTGACCCCTACGGGGACGCGGCCTGGCCGGCCGCGTCCGGATCCCGCCCGGGCGCCCCGGCCCGGGGGGCCGCCGCCGAGAGATGGGGCTGCACCTGCTTCCAGAGCCCGTCGGCGCGCTGCGTGAGCATCGCCCTGCACCTGCCAATTTCCGCCTCGCGGGCGGACCGGTTCCGCTCCGCGATCCTCGCAAGGTCGTCCAGGTTGTAGAGAAAGACGTTCTGCAGGTCGGCTGCCGATGACTCGACGTCGCGCGGAAGGGCCAGGTCGATGAGTAGCAGCGGGCGCGCGGGCCGCCTCCTCATCGCCGCCGCGATCGCGCGCGTCGCAAGCACCGCGCCGGGGGCCGCCGTCGAGCACACGACGATGTCGTAATCGGCCAGCCGCGAATCGCGCTCTTCGAAGTGCATCGTGTCCGCCCCGAGGCCGGAGGCGACCTCGGCAGCCCGTTCAATCCGCCGGCCAGCTACCGCGAGGTCGGCGGCTCCCCGGCTCCTGAAAGCCCGCGCGGTCCCCTCGCCGATCTCCCCCGTCCCGAGGACGAGCACCCTGGCGTTCGCGAGGCTGCCGAAGATGTTGCATGCGAGCTCGACGGCGACGTTCGCCACGCTCACCCGTCCGGACGAGATGCCGGTATGGGTGCGGACATGCTTGGCGGCCTGGAATGACTTCTGGAAGACGCGGTTGAGCACCGCCCCGGTCGTGCCTCGGGACTGGGCGGCCGCATAGGCCCCCTTGACCTGCCCGAAGATCTCGTTTTCTCCGAGCAGCTGGGAATCGAGCCCGCTTGCGACCTCGAAGAGATGCAGCACGGCGTCGCGGCCCGTGAGGCGGAACCGGATCTGCTCGAATTCGGCGGCGCCGAAGCGCTGCCTCGCACAGTACGCGGCCTGCAGGGAGGTCTCCGCCTCCCCGTCGTCGCCCACGCCGTAGAACTCTATGCGGTTGCACGTGTTGAGCACGGCAAACTCCCGGAGGCCGGGCACCGCGGCCAGGTCGGCCGTGAGCCCATCCTCCGACGCGAGAGCGAGCCTTTCCCTGACCTCAAGCGGCGCCTGGTTGTGCGATGCGCCGATGACAAAGAGGCAGGGTTCGCTCATTTCAAGATCCGCTCCGAGGACTGCGAGGCTCTGGGGTGGCGGCTCCCCTCGACCGCCTCGAGCGAGAGGAGAGCCGCGGCGAAAAGGGCGAGGCACGTCCAGGCGAACCTCTTGGCGAGGAGGCGCCCGTCGACCCGCAGGCCGAAGGCTGCGCCGTAGGCGACCCAGACTGCGACGGTCGCCGCAAGCTTGAGGTGGCCCACCGTGGCGGTGTCCCGCGACCAGTACACCCAGCCGAACCCGAGGGCGGCCGTGAGGATTGCCACGCCGGCCCCCAGGAGGCGCACCTCGATATGGTCAAGGTCCATGATCGAAGGCAGGAAGAAGAACAGGCCGCCCAGGTTCTTGGACTTGAGGGAGTAGTGGCGCAGCAGGAACAGGCCGGATGCGAGCGCTAGAAGCCCGAAGACGCCGTAGCTGAACATCGCGAGGGCCGCATGGAGCTCGATCCAGGGGTTGCCGCCGAAGATATGCGTCCGGCGGATGGCGTCCCAGGAGGGGATCGAGAGCGACAGGAGGGTGAGCGCGGCGCCGAGGCACGATGTAAAGGCGCCAAACACGCTCGAGCGGAACGTCACGCCGACGACCAGGTAGAGCGTGATCGCCGACCACGCCGTGAACTGGACGATTTCGAACCGGTTGCCGAGCGGGCAGCCGCCCGTGGAATGGCCCCGCAGGCCGAGCCCGATGAACTGGAGTACGTAGCCCGCGAGGATCGCCACATAGATGGCGGTGCCTGGGGGCCTTCCCCCGCGCAGGAGGGAGACCGTGCCCAGGAGCACGCCGGCGACATAGAGCCCCGCGGCCCCCCAAAGCCATTGCCGGTCTGACAGGTATGCGAGCATGGGTCAGAGACGCTGCCGTGGTCGGGCCCCCCCGGCAAGCCTGCTAGTGGCCGGAAGGGGCCCAGGCGGCGAGGAAAGCCGTGATCTTCACGGGGCGGTGCCCGCCGCCCTCCTCGAGCTCGCCCGTGTCCTTCGTCGTGAGCTGCCTGCCGTCGGAATCCAGGACGACAAGCACGGGTATTCCGTGCTCGATCGGGTTGCCGTACCTCGCGTTCACGTCGGCGTTCCGCTTCACGCCCCTGCGCGTGTTCACGTCGACCAGCACGACGACAAAGGCCTTCTTCAGGGCGCTGGCCACCGCCGGGTCGCCCTCGAACGTGGAGTGGAGCCTCCTGCACCAGATGCACCAGTTCGCCCCAAGATCCACGATCACGCGCTTGTGCTCCGCCGCCGCCTGGCTGAGCGCGGCTGCGATCTGGGCCGCGCCGTCGGCGTGGACGTCGTAGATGTCGGGCCCCATCTTGGGGTATTCCGGATCGGCCCGCAGGGGCGCTGCCGCGAGCGCGGCGAGTGCTGCCAGACCCAGGATTGCGCGGCGGAATGGGAGTCTCATTTTCGTTTCGAGCCAGAGGATCCGCCGAAGTTTCCCCGCCGCAAGGCAGATTCCCCCAGAGTCGTGCTAAGGTCCTGCCGGCCAGACGGCTAGCGGAGCCGCTTCCACGCTGCGATGAACATGCCGTTTGCGTCGAGGTCCTGCGGAAGCAGCTCGATCCGAGCGACTTCCGGCGCGGCGGCGATCGCAAGGGGTGCGGGCTCGAAGTCGGGATGGGCTCCTTCGAAACCGTCGGCGACGGCTGACGTTTCGCTGCGGGTGAGCGTGCAGACGGAATAGACCAGCCGTCCTCCCGGCTTCACCGATGGGGCGGCGCGCGCAAGCAGGGCCGCCTGCACGGCCGCCAGCTCGCGAACATCGTCGGTCGAGGTCGTCCAGCGCGCATGCGGGTTGCGCTGCCACGTGCCGACGCCGCTGCACGGTGCGTCGACCAGCACGCCGTCGCACCCCGTCCGGAAGGGCGCCGGGCCCGCTCCCGTCCAAACCGCGGCGCGGTAATTGAACATGCCGGCGCGCGCCGCGCGCCTCCTGAGGACGGACAGCCGCCTTGGCGACCGGTCCGTCGCCAGGACAAGGCCCTTGTTTCGCATCAGGTCCGAGAGGTGAAGCGCCTTTCCGCCCTCGCCGGCGCAGGCGTCCCACCAGGTTTCGCCGGGCTGCGGCGCGCAGGCGTGGCCGACGAGCTGCGACGAGAGGTCCTGGATCTCGAAGGCCCCCGACTGGAACCCGGGCGCCCTGTGCAGGTCCGCCGTCCCGCGGTACCGCAGCGCAGCGATCCCGGCCGGGGCCGACAGGGGGTTGGGCAGGACGGGCCGCTCGCATGCGCCGAGGCTCCGCTCGATTTCGGCGGTGGTGCCGATCTTTGTGCGGATCCAGAGAGTGGGCTCCCTCTGGATCTGGCGCAGGTAACCCGCCGTTAGGTCGATCTCGACGCCGAGCCATGCCGGCACGGCGCGCGCGGCGAGGGCCTCGACCTTGACGCTCGACGAATCGCGCTCGAACCGCGCCTGGCGGTCCAGCGCGCTGACGACCCGTTTCTGCGCCGACTGCCCCGGCTCAAGCCAGCGGAGCCATCGAAAGTAGGAAAACACGGCCCGGCTCACCGAGCGCCTCCCCACGGCGCCGAGGCTGCGGGTGCCGGCAAGGTATTCGCGAAGCGCCGCGTCGGCGGGGATGCCGGGCCGGATCGATCCGAGGACCCGCGCCGCGTGATTCTCTAGCGTCTCGCCCATCCCGTGTCCGCCTTCAGTTCGAGCGGGCGCGTATCGAGCGCGATCCCGGCAACGCAAGGATGGGAGAGCAATTCCCGGAACACCGGCGCCGTCAGGCGCCATGAAAGCGCGGCGCTCGCCTGCGCCACGGGCGCGTTCCCGTCCTCCATCAGGAATGCGAACTCGATCCTCGAGTCCCCCGGTTCGCGCACGACCGTCTCGCGGAGCCCGTGCAGGAAGTCAACGACCCCGGGATGGTCCGGCCTCAGCAGCCAGGTCACCTTGCGGACGAGCCGCGCCACCGCGGCGTCCAGGGGGTAGCATTCCTTCACGTTGACTCGCGGGCCGTCGCCTCCGCGTATGATGTTGCCCTGGACGAGGACCGGGGCGTTCTCGGCGAGAAGCGGCCCGAAGGCCGCGTAGGCGTCGGCAAACATGTTGAGCGCTATCGTCGACTTGCGGGTCGCCAGCGTGAACGCCGCCCACGGCCGGTTGTCCTTCCTCGAGTATTTCTTGGCGATGTTCCCAGCGATCCCGCACAGCCGGAACTCCCCCCGATCGGGCAGGCTGGAAAGCTCGTCCGCCGGCGCCGTGTCGATCGCCTCCCACAGCCCGGCGTAGCTGTTCATCGGGTGCCCCGTTACGTAAAATCCGAGGAGATCCTTCTCGAATGACAGCCTCTCCTGCGCGCTGAAGTCCGGCGAGGGGTCCGCTTCGCGGCGCCCGTCCGCATTCCTGCGCGCTGCGGGCCCGGCGAGCATCCCAAGGAACGTGTCCTGGCCAGCCGCCCTGTCGCGCGCGCGGGCTGTGCCCGCCGCGATCGCCGCGTCGACCCCGTCGTAAATCCGCCGCCGGCTCGCTCGGCTGAAGTCAAACGCGCCCGTCTTGACCAGGTGCTCGAGGACGCGCTTGTTGACCGCTCGCCCGTCGACGCGGGCCGCAAAGTCATCGAAGTCCGCGAACGGGCCGTTGACCTCCCGCTCGGCGATGATCCGCTGCGCCGCCAGCTCGCCCACGCCCTTGATGCCGGCGAGCCCGAACCGGATCCTGCCGCCCACCGGAGTGAACATCTCGCGCGACTCGTTGACATCGGGGCCCATGACGCCCAGGCCCATCGCCTCGCACTCGGCGATGAAATGCGCGACCTTGTCGGCGTTGCCGAGCTCGGAGCTGAGCATGGCCGCCATGAACTGCACCGGGTGGTTGGCCTTGAGGAAGGCCGTCTGGTAGCTGAGGAGCGCGTAGGCCGCGGAGTGGGATTTGTTGAATCCGTATCCTGCAAACTTGTAGAGGATGTCGAAGATCGCATCCGAGGTCTTCTCGTCGATCCCGTGGAGGCGCCTCGCCCCCTCGACGAACTTCCCGCGCTCGCGGTCCATCGCCTCGGGATCCTTCTTGCCCATGGCCCTGCGAAGCATGTCGGCGCCGCCGAGGGTGTAGCCTGCGATGATCTTTGCCGCCTCCATGACCTGCTCCTGGTAGACCATCACGCCGTAGGTCTCGCGGCAGACCTCCTCAAGGAGCTCGTGAGGGAAACGCACCGTGCTCGGGTCCTTCTTCCCGCGGATATAGTCGGGGATCCAGTCCATCGGCCCCGGCCGGTAGAGCGCGATGAGCGCGATGATCTCGTCGATGGAGGACACCTGGAGCTGCCGGCAGAGGTTCTGCATCCCGGCTGACTCAAGCTGGAACACCCCCGTCGTCCTCCCCGAGTTGAGGAGGGCAAATGTCTTTGCGTCGTCGATGGGAACCTTCTCGATGTCAAACCCGGGGTCGACCGTCCTTCGGATGTTGTCCACGGCGTCCGCGATCACGGTCAGCGTCTTGAGCCCCAGGAAGTCCATCTTGAGCAGCCCGAGCTTCCCGACGGCGTTCATGTCGAACTGCACCGTGACGTCGCCCTCCTGCAGGGTCAGCGGCACGAACTCCTCGAGGGGCCGGTCGGTGATGATGATCCCGGCGGCGTGCTTGCCCGTGTTCCTGACCATTCCCTCCAGCACCCGCGCCTGCTCGAAGATCTTTCCCGCCACGGGATTCTTCAACACCTCCTCGCGCAGCTCGGCGGACTTGGCGATGGCCTGCTCGAGCGTGATGTTGAGCTCGTCCGGGATCATCTTCGCCAGCCGGTCCGCCTCGGCATATGCGAGGTTGTGGACGCGCGAGACGTCGCGGATCACCATCTTGGCGCCCATCGTGCCGTAGGTGATGATGTTCGCGACGCAGCCGTTGCCGTACTTCAGCCTCACGTAGTCGATTACCTCGCCCCGGCGGCGCATGCAGAAATCGATGTCGAAGTCCGGCGGCGAGACGCGCTCGGGGTTCAGGAACCTCTCGAAGAGCAGCTTGAATCGGAGCGGGTCCAGGTTGGTTATCCCCAGCAAATAGGCGACGAGGCAGCCTGCTCCCGAGCCGCGGCCCGGACCGACGGGGATGCCCCTCGACTTCGACCAGTGGATGAAATCCCAGACGACGAGGAAATAGTCGATGAAACCCGTCGACGCGATGACGCTGAGCTCGTAGTCGAGCCTTTCGACAAGGATGCGCGCCTTGGCGGGGTCCGCGGCCGCGTCGGGCTCATTGAAGTCCACCGCGTACCGCTGCTGGAGACCCTCGACACAGAGGCGCCTAAGATACCCGGGCCTGTCGGTACCGACCTCGGGAGGCAGGGGGTACTTGGGATACCGCTCGCTCCCCGTCGGGAACGGGATCGTGACGTCGCACATCTCGGCGACGGCCTCGGTGTTGGCGACCGCTTCGGGGACCTCGGAGAAAAGCCGCTCCATCTCGGCGCGCGACTTGAGGTAGAACTGCTGGCCCTGGAAGCGCATCCGCTTTTCGTCCTCGATCTTCGCTCCCGTCTGGATGCACAGCAGCGTGTCGTGCGGGCCCGCATCGGAAGCATGGACGTAATGGACGTCGTTCGAGCACACGACCTTCAGCCCGAATTCGCGGGCGAGCCTGAGGAGTCCCGGAATGATCTTGCGCTGTTCGGCGATCCCGTGGTCCTGGATCTCCACGAGATAATTCTCGCGGCCGAATATGTCGACGAACCGCGCAGTCGCCGTGCGGGCCTCCTCCCATCGGTCGTTGATCAGGTGCTGCGGGACAAGCGACGCGAGACATCCGGAGAAGCCGATCAGGCCCTTAGCGTGGCGGGCGAGGGTGTCGAGGTCGGTTCGGGGCCTGTAATAGAAACCCTTCAGGTGGGCGTCGCTCACGAGCTTCAGGAGGTTCTGATAGCCCCCGATGTCACGGGCCAGGAGGCCGAGGTGAAAGATGCTCCTTCCCTCGTCGCTGCGGCCCTGCTTGTCCAGCCTGGAGCCCTCGGCGAGATAGAGCTCGCAGCCAATCAGCGGCTTGATCCCCTTGCTCTTCGCGGCCGTGTAGAAATCAATGGTGCCAAAGAGGTTGCCATGGTCGGTGAGGGCGAGCGCCGTCATCCCGAGCTCGCCCGCCCGGTCGGTCAGCCGGTCGATCCGGCACGCGCCGTCGAGCAGGCTGTAGTCCGAATGGACGTGGAGATGGACGAAGTTCTTGGGGGTGGACGGCACGCGAGGGCTAACCAAGATCAGCGTGCGGGAGGCGCAAGCAGGAAGAAGCGCAACGGCGCCAGGACCCTCCCTTTTAACCGTTGACGGTGGCGCCCAGGCGTGGCCTATTAACCGGCTTTTCCCAAGAGCATCGTCTGCAGCCCATGTCCATCGAAATCAAGATCCGCAAGAACGAGCCCATTGACCGTGCGCTCCGCCGCATGAAGAAGAAGCTCGACCGCGAGAACATCATCAAGGGCACCCGCGCCAAGCGCTACTATGAGAAGCCCTGTGAAAGGCGCCGCCGCAAGGAGAAGGTGCAGGCATTCACCGCGATGCTTCGCCGCCGTTACGATAGCTGACGCAGCTGCTTACGCGATTTCTACCCGCGTTCCGACCTTGGTCGGCCGCGGTTTTTTCGTGCAAAAAGCGCGTCGTCTTAAATCTTGAAGGCTATAGTGAATCCCGCACCCGCCCTATCGACAAGCTGGTGTTCGCAGCGCCACCGGGACGGCTACGCGATGCTGAGGGAGATCGCGGACCTCGGCTTCGATCGGGTCGAGCTCAGCCACGGAATCCGTATCACGCTTGTCCCGGGAATCCTGAAGGCCGTCGAGGACGGCATCGTGAAGGTCGGCTCGACGCACAATTTCTGCCCGCTACCGATGGGCGCGCAGCACGCGGCGCCCAATCTCTTCCAGCCCTCGTCTGCCGATGACCGCGAGCGGGATCAGTGGCTCCGCCAGACCAAGCGGTCGATCGACTTCGCGGCGCAGGTCGGCGCCTCCGTTGTCGTCTGCCACCTCGGGGGCGTCAGGTATTTCTGGCTTCTGCCGGACCGGCACATGGAGGCCTATCGCAGGATCCATCCGGAGGCCGTCAAGTCTGGCGACAAGGTCTACTTGTCCATGGTCGAGAAGGCGCTCATGAGGATCCGCAGGCGGATGTCGCCGTATTGGGAAAGGACCCAGGAATCCGTACGCAGCGTGCTCGAATATGCCGCGGAAAAGAAGATCCGGCTTGGGCTCGAGAATCGCGAAAGGTTCGAGGAGCTCCCGCTCGATGCGGATTTTCCCGAGCTCCTCGCGGGAATTCCCCCGCCCGCACCCGCGGGATACTGGCACGACTCTGGACACGCTCACCTGAAGGAGGGCATGGGGCTCCTCAACCACCGCCGGCAGCTGGAGGCCAATGCGGACCGGCTCCTCGGGTTCCACCTCCACGACGTGGATTCGGAGGGCAGGGACCACCAGCCGATTGGCTCGGGTGGGGTCGACTTTGAGATGGTGAGCCAGTTCTGGCGCCCCGAGCATCTTTTCATCATCGAGCTAAGCCCGCGGGTGGCTGTGGAAGGTGTACTGTCCTCAAAGGCCCGGGCCGAGGCATTGCTCGCTAGGATGGGCACCCAAGGGTGAGCCGGGAGGGCGTGGCGCCGAGGTTCCAAGCTCTTTTCCCAACATCCGAACTCGGAGCGGCCACGAGTAGATCTTGGGCTTCCGTCCTATTAGGGGATCAACAGGTCGTCCAGCGGATTGCTCGCACGGTCGATTTCCGGATGAAGATAGCCGGCTGTGGTCTCAAGCAGCGAATGACCCAGCAATTGCCGGAGAGAATCCATCGGTTCGCGGGAATGCGTTGCATACGCGTGCCTCAACACATGCGGGGTGATCACTCCGGCTAGCCCCACCTTCGCGGCTGCGCGCTGGACACTCCGCTGCACGCAATCCACCAGTATGTGGTATCGAACCCGTTTCCCGCTGTACGGGTCATCGCAATGATTCAACGAAGGAAACACCCAGAACCATTGCCAAAGAAATGGTGCGCGAGGGTATTTGTCAGCCAGGCAGAAGGGTAGGGGAACCCCAATATTTCTCGCGTTCGCCTGATCCCAATCCCAAACAGTCCGCGCCCGCTCGAGTTGCAGCCGCAACGGAGCGACACATGACTTTGGAATGGGGACGCGCCGATCTTTTCCGCCCTTCGCACCCCTCAGCAACAGCTGCCCATGACGACCTTCGCCCCAAAGCAAGTCCTTGACCCGTAGCTCCAGCGGCTCTGAGACCCGAAGGCCGCACCCGTACAGCAGATCAACGATCAGTCGTGCCGGTGTCGTCACAGTGTCCTCAACCGCGCTGCGGAAAAGCCGGATTTGATCGCGGGAGGGCGAAGTCCTCTCATGGTGCGGTCGCTTAGCCCGAAGCCCGGACACGTTGCCCAAGGGTTTGCCAAGGACCTCCTTGTACAGAAAGAGCAATGCCGCAAAGGCCTGATTCTGAGTTCTGGCAGCAACTTTACGGCGCACTGCCAAGTCCGTGAGAAACGCTTCAGCTTTGCCCTCAGCCGACAGCTGGCCGCCGATGCCCCTGCAAAAGTCATAATACCGAGCCGACCAGCCGCAATAGGCGTCCTCGGTGCTCAGGGCAAAATGCAGCATGCGTACCCTAGAGCGCACAAGCGAAACCACTTCGGCACGAGTCTTCATGGTTCGAGATTGTGATATAAATGGCGTCCCTGTTATGTCAACATTTCAGACATGTCTAACATCTCTCCAGTTGTGCTTCCAGAATAGGAGCGGTCTCCTTGCAGCCCGAGCCATGCGCCTTCCCCAATTATTCCGGCGCGCCTGCACCCGAATCCGTCTCGGTTTGGGCTAAGAGCAGAAGGCCAATAACGCGTCCGGACCAGAGTTGAGTTCCTCTAGAAGATCGCAATTATTTGCTCATGATCTTGGTTATGCCGATTTGAGCGGCATAACCATTCGCAAATATCCCTCATGCAAAAGGCTGGCCCCGCTTTTTTCTCAATGACATATAGCTTAAAGTGTAAGAAAAGTGGTTATGCTGACTGATATGGCATAAACAACGTTCGGCACCAGAGAGCTATTCACGACAAGACTACGCGATATGAACAATTT
>OCTA010000016.1_pt1 | contig 208843 bp, 177 predicted proteins | sample 1538991 | NCBI WGS metagenome assembly OCTA01 (sample SAMEA3539302, study PRJEB22396) | soil metagenome | biome: tundra; feature: field; material: soil | place: USA | collected 2010-05 | depth 0.15 m
AGGCCGAGCGATCGACCTTCGAGGGATCCTTGCCCGAGAAGGCGCCGCCGCCGTGGCGGCCCATGCCGCCGTAGGTGTCGACGATGATCTTGCGGCCGGTGAGGCCCGAGTCGCCCATGGGACCGCCGACGACGAAGCGGCCGGTGGGGTTGATGAAGTACTTGGTCTTGCGGCCCACCAGGTCGTCGGACACCACGGGCTTGATGACCTCTTCCATCACGGCTTCCTTGATCTTCTTGTGGCTTGCGCTTTCGGCGTGCTGGGTGGAGATCACGATGGTGTCGATGCCGAGGACACGGTGATTCTCGTCGTAGCGAATCGTGACCTGGCTCTTGCCGTCGGGACGGAAGAAATCGACAGAGCCGTTCTTGCGAACCTCTGAAAGCCGCTTGGCCAGCTGGTGGGCCAGCATGATGGGCATGGGCATCAGCTCTGGCGTGTCGTCGCAGGCGTAGCCGAACATCATGCCTTGATCGCCGGCGCCGAGTTCGTTCTGCGTGTAGACCCCGTGCCCGTCCACGCCTTGCTTGATGTCGGGCGACTGCTGCTCGACCGCGACCAGGACACCGCAGGTCTTGTAGTCGAATCCCATCGACGAGTCCGAGTAGCCAATTTCCTTGACCACGTCGCGAACGATGGCGGGATAGTCCAACTGAGCGCGCGTGGTGATCTCGCCAGCAACCATGACGAAGCCGGTCTTGGTCAGCGTCTCGCAAGCCACTCGGCTGGTCTTGTCCTGCGCGATGCAAGCGTCAAGGACCGCGTCGGACACTTGGTCGCACAGCTTGTCGGGGTGGCCTTCGGTGACGCTCTCGGAAGTGAACAAATACTCGGACATGCGGTGATCTCCCGTGGGGTTGGAAAGAGCGCGGAGTTTCCCAGCAGGTACGGGTCTCGTCAATGCCGATTCGGCTATTTCCATGTGGTTTCACCCCATGTCGCACAGGCGTACTTGCCCTGGGCATTGCACACGCAGCCGGTCTTGCCGTCGGCCTCCAGGCACAGCTTATGGCCGCACGCGGGGCTGCACGTGCCGCCCTGGGTGACTTCCTTGGCGCAATCAGGAGCCGACGCAGCATTGGTCGGCACGTAACAGTCCGAAATGGTTAGAAACGCGCAATTGGCGCAGGCAACGCAGGGTGCCTCCAGGCAAACGCAACCGCTGGTCGCCTGGCACGTTGGCATGTCGGTCTGGCCGCAGCTTCTGATGCCCTTGTCGTCCGGGCCGCAGGGCTTGGTGCATGACGTAGAATTCGTTCCAGCAGGCCAATTGGCCTGGTTTGTGAGTCCAGCGGGACACATGGTCGAGCTAGCATCTCGTGCGGGACCGAGTCCGGTGTCGCTAACGGTGCAGGCGCCGACCAAGGCCGCCATCGCGAACGAGGCCAACTTGATTCTGCCGGCAACGCTGGAGATCTTCATCTGTTCCCCACCGCCACCGAGATTAGCTCAAATCTCGGCCTTGTTCTGGGTTCGCCCCTTGCTAGTCCTTGCAACACAGCACCCCGCCCAGGGTCGTCCCCGATTTTGTGACCACCTCGGCCTCTCGCAAGCCGTCGACCTGGCCGCCGCAGTTCCACACGCCGTTCGTAGCGAGACAATCGGCGAAACCCATGCGGCGGGACAGCGGCGCGCAGTCCTGGTCCTCGGGCTGGCCTAGTCCGCCGCAGCCGTGCAAGTCGTTGGCCGCCAGCGGGTCGGGCGAACAGATTCCCATGGGCGATGCACCCGAGGCGACCAGGAAGAAGCGTGTCTCGCCAGCGGGGACGCAGCCTTCGCAATCCCCGGTGGGCGAGTGGTTGGCAACGTCGTCGCCGTTACGACACACATGCCAGTTCGCTGCGCAAAGATCGGCGGCCGTGCAGCCGTTTCCGTCGGGGTTGCTGTTGGTGTCGCCGGCGAGCAAGTCGCAGGTTGGCAGGAGATCCGGCGCGCCGCCGAGAACGCCGGGGTGGTCGAAGGCGCCGGCGCACCCAGCGATCGCGGGCCAGTCGCGGTAGTCGCGAAAGCCTTCGCGCGTTCCATCGGAGCAACCAACGATATTGGGCGCTCCGGTCACGCCGGGCGGCTCGCCCAAATCGATCGCTGCCTGGGAGTCGATAGGCGTCGTGGGCCTGTCGATGGCGGCGGCTAGGTCGCGCCGGGTGTCGGTTGCGCCAGCCTCGCTAGAAAAGCCGCTGGTCAGAATGCGACAGCCAGCCAAGCCGGCGAACGAGGCGAGAGCGATGACCCGGAGCAAGCTGCGCACGTCGCCAAGACTACGGCCAATCGCACGATTCCTCCACAAGGTTTGATTTCGGGCTCGGCGACCGCCATAGTGGAGGAGCCATGCGTCGGGCAGAGATCGAGCGAAATACCAAGGAAACCCAGATCAAGGTCGCGGTGAACCTGAACGGCAGCGGCAGCACCGAGATCGCCACGCCGATGCCGTTCTTCGGCCACATGCTGGACGCGTTCGGCCGGCACAGCTTGATCGACTTGAAAATCGATGCGCGCGGCGACGTTCCCGTCGACGGTCACCACACCGTCGAGGACACGGGGATCTGCCTCGGCCAGGCGGTGCGCCAGGCGCTGGGCGACCGGCGCGGGATCTCGCGCTTCGGCGACGCCACTATTCCCATGGACGAGGCATTGGCGCGGGTGGTGGTCGATTTCGGCGGCCGCGCGGCGTTCGTGTACCAGGCCGACATGCTCAAGGGCCGCCGCGTGGGCAGCTTCGACGCCGAGCTGGCGCGCGAGTTTTTCTCGGGCTTCGCCTCGGCCGCCCTGTGCAACCTGCACATGGAAGTGAGCTACGGCGAAAACGCCCACCACATCCTGGAAGCCCTATTCAAGGCCTTCGCCCGCGCGTTGCGCGGGGCGCTCGCCATCGATCCGCGCGAAGTCAGCGTGCCTTCCACTAAAGGAACCTTGACCGCCTGATCGGGCCGCCCGATCACATCGCCGATGGCCAAGCCTCGCATCGCAATCGTCGACACCGGCAGCGGCAATCTGCGCAGCGTAGAGAAGGCGCTGACTGTTGCCGGGGGCGACGCCTTTGTCACGCGCGACGCTGACCAGGTGGCCTCGGCAGACAAGGTCGTGGTGCCTGGCCAGGGCGCCTTTGGTGCGTGTATGGCTGGGCTCACGCGCGACGGCGGTTCACTGCGCGACGCCGTGTTGGCGGCGATTCGCGCCGGCAAGCCCTACCTCGGCATTTGCATGGGACTGCAATTGCTCTTTGCCAGCAGCGAAGAAGAGCCGGGCTGCGCTGGGCTCGGGGTTCTGCCGGGCAAGGTGGTGAAATTCAAGATTGCGCCACCGCTCAAGGTTCCCCACATGGGTTGGAACGCTTGCCGGCAGTCGGCTTCTTCCACCGTTTCGCCCATGTTGGCCAACACCGCCGACGGCACCTATTTCTATTTCGTGCACAGCTACTATCCCGTGCCCGACGACCCGCGCGACGTGGCCTTGTTCGCCGAACACGGCGAGCGTTTTTGTGCGGCGGTCGCGCGCGACAATCTCTTTGCCTCCCAGTTTCACCCGGAAAAGAGCCAGCACGCAGGACTGGCGCTGCTGGCCCGCTTTACTTCAATGTAGAAAGCCCCATGCAGGTATTCCCCGCCATCGACCTTCTCGACGGAAAAGCCGTGCGGCTCGAACAAGGCCGCCCGGAAAGCGCGAAGATCTATTCCCACGCGCCCTGGGAACTGGCGCGTCGGTTTGCCGCCGCGGGTGCGCCGCGCTTGCACGTCGTCGATCTCGATGCCGCCCTGTCCGGCGGCGCCAAGCACAACCACGAAACCATCCAAAAAATCCTGGCCGCGACCGGTGACATGGAAGTCGAAGTCGGCGGTGGCATTCGCACCCTGGAAGCGTGCGCGCGCATCCTTGCGCTGGGTGCCAGGTACGCGGTCATGGGAACCGCGGCTATCAAAACGCCCGCCGTGGTCAGGGACGCCTGCGCGCGCTACCCCAAGCGCATCGTGGTGGCCGTCGACGCGCGCGCTGGCAAGGTCGCCGTGGAAGGGTGGAAGGAGGATACCGATTCGGATGCCGTGGAGATCGGCAAGCAGGTAGCAGCAGCTGGCGCCGCGGCCGTGCTGTACACCGACATCGGGCGCGATGGCATGCGCACGGGACCCAACCTAGAAGCCACCGCGCGCCTGGCCGCCACCATCAAACCCTGCGCGGTGATCGCCTCGGGCGGCATGTCGAAGCTCGATGACATTCACCAGGTGCGCACCACCGGCGCCGCAGGGGTGGTGATTGGCAAGGCGCTTTACGAAGGCGCGTTCACCATCGAAGAGGCACTGGCGGCGGCCGCGGCAAAGGGAAAGTAGACCGCATGCTCGCGCGCAGGATCATTCCTTGTCTAGACGTGGATGCGGGCCGCGTGAAGAAAGGCGTGCGCTTCGTCGAACTGCGCGACGCCGGCGATCCGGTCGAGGTCGCGGCCGAGTACGACCGCCAAGGCGCGGATGAGATCTGCTTCCTCGACATCACCGCATCTTCCGACGGCCGCGCCACCATGTTCGATGTGGTGCGCATGACCGCCGAGAAAGTCTTCCTGCCGCTCACCGTGGGCGGTGGCGTGCGCAGCGTGGAAGACGTGCGCGCGCTCTTGCTCGCCGGCGCCGACAAGGCTGGCATCAACACCGCGGCCGTTCACGATCCCGAACTCGTCCGCCGCGTGGCCGACGCCTTTGGCAGCCAGGCCCTGGTGGTCGCGGTCGATGCCCGGCGGCGGCACGACCGACCGGGCGAATGGGAAGTCTTCACCCACGGCGGGCGCAAGGGCACCGGTCTCGATGCCATCGCCTGGTGCGTGCGCATGGCCGAACTGGGCGCGGGCGAAATCCTGCTTACCAGCATGGATCGCGACGGCACTCGCGACGGCTTCGACCTGGAGCTCACACGTGCCGTCGCCGATCGCGTGCCCATTCCCGTCATCGCCTCGGGCGGCGTCGGCAACCTGGAACACCTCTACCAAGGCGTGGTCGCAGGCGGCGCCGACGCGGTGTTAGCTGCCTCGATTTTCCACTTCGGCGAGTACACCGTCGGCCAAGCGCGCGACTACCTGCGCGCCCGCGGCGTTCCGGTTCGGCAGTAGCGGACAATCGCAGGCGAGCCCATGAAGGCCTATTTCGCGGGCTGGATTGTCGCCTCGGGGGTGAAGTACCAGTTGAATTGATCGAAGGGTCGGTACTCCTCGATGCGCCTATACCCGTGCCGTGTGAAGTAGTCGAGAAGCTTGTCGGCCAGCTCCTTCTGGATCTCCACGCACACCAGCCGCGGTTTGTACTTTTCGATGTCGAAACCATTGAGTGCGGCCAGCTCGGCGCCTTCGATGTCCATGGAGAGGAAATCGATCGTTTGCACCTTTTCCCGTTCGAGAAGTTTGTTCATGGTGATAGTCGGGATCTTCACTTGGTCGATTTCGAGCTTTCGCTCCTTCACATACGGGAACTTGGAGATGTGCTTGGGATCGCCTGACGAGATGCCCGGCGCCTTGGGAACAAGGAAGAAGTCAGCCAGCTTGTCGGACGCGTCCGAAACGAAGTACGAAAAGAATCTGCTGCCCCTGCGGCGCTTCTTGTAGTCCGCGCGATAAGACGCGTTGGCGTCCACCGCGATGCCGGTCCAGCCCAGGCGCGATTCGAGGTAGTAGGTCGTGCTATCGAAACAGCAGGCGGCGGCGCCGATATCCACAAAAAAACCGTCGCGCTGGTCGTCGAAGAAGTGCCGGATGAGCGTTTCCTCGTCCCACTGTGAATAGATCTTCACGCCGAAGCGCTTTTGCGCGCGCTCGAGGAGATTGGGCGGCCTTGGCTTCCATGGCTTTGCCTCGGCACAGGGCTGCTCGGTCATCGCCGCCAGCCGGGGGCCGAAGAGGGCCACGCCGGCAAACATGGAGACCGCAACCACGACGAGGAAACCGAAAACGAAAAGAAGGATTCTGGCGCTGCGCCCCATGACAGATGACTATCATACTCGCGCAAGGCGCGAGACGTGCGAGTGACGGCGGTATGCTACGGTATAGACGTAGGCGCGGGATAAGGGAGAAATGTCATGAAGACCGTCGCGGACATTCTGGAAGCCAAGGAAAAGGCGATTTGGTCCATTCACCCTGGGGCAACGGTGTTCGACGCTCTCAAGCTGATGAGCGAAAAAGAGATCGGCGCGGTGATGGTGCTCGACGAGGCCGAGGCGGTGCGCGGGATCTTGTCCGAGCGTGACTATGCCCGGAAGATCCCGCTGCAGGGCAAGGCGTCGCGCGAAACCGCCGTGGCCGAGATCATGACCCCGGTCGAACGCATGCACACGGTTGCGCCCACGAGCACCCTCGAAGACTGCATGGTCCTGATGACGGCCAAGCACGTGCGCCACCTGCCGGTGTTCGAAGGTCCGTGCTTCGTGGGCCTCGTCTCCATCGGCGACGTGGTCAAGGCCATCATCTCGGAGAAGCAGAGCCTCATCGATCAGCTGAACGACTACATCGCCCGGGCCTAGAATGCGCGTGCTTCCCCTGTCGCTGGCGGGCGCAGGGTTCGCACTAGAACACGTTTCCGTCGGGATCGAGCCGGCGCTCGCCGAAGGTTTTGAGATCGGCCAGATCTTCGTCGGCCGGATAGCCGATCACGTCGCGGTAGGTTTCTAAGGACAGCTCCAACCGACGTGCCACTGCCGGAAGACGGTGCAACAGATCCACCTTCTCACCGGGGTCGTCCACGACGTCGAAAAGCTGTACGAGACTGTCTTCCACGGTCTTGATCAGCTTGTAGCGATCATCCACGATGGCCAGAAGCGGGGACATCACATCGCCGCCGCTCGCCGCCTGGGCGGAGCGGACAAAGACGAACCCGTGCAGGCGAAGGTCGGGAGCCGTTCTCAAACGTAGCCAGCTTCGTCCGTAGCTTTCGTCTTCGTCTCGCGCCATTCCAAATGCGCCGAGAATGGTCGGGAATACATCGCCATGACAAACCAGGTGCCGGTACCGGATGGGTGATATCCCCGGCGCCAAGAGCACCAGGGGAATTCGCACGACGGGTTCGTAGGCCGATGCCGCGTGAAAGAGCATGCCATGCTCGCCGAACGATTCACCGTGATCGCCGCCCACGATGACTAGCGTGTGGGCAAGCCGGCCTCGTTGCGAAAGTCCGTCGAGGAGCTTGCCCAGGGCCAAGTCCGCGGCCACCACGCCGGCGGCGTAGCGGGCATAGGACGAATGCAGTCCTACGGGAACGGGAAACGGTGGGTTCGCTGCCGCCGGATACGGCGTATGAGCATCGTAGTAGTGAACCCACAAATAGTGACGGCGGGATCCCACCTCGTCCACCAAGCGGAGCGCCCGATCCGTCGCGTCCATCCCCGGCCAGCGACCTTTGGGCGGAGTCACCACCCGCTCGAAACTAGGGGCGATGGTATCCAAGCCTTCCATGCCTGCATCGGCCACAACGACGGATGTCGCCACCCCGGCGCTGGCAAGCCGCTTGCCCAAGGAAAGACCCTTGCGGCTTCCCGTTTGCACCAGCGGGAGCGTGACCGAGGTGCGCGTCCCGCTCGAGTAGGCTCGTTCAAACAGCACGCCACCCGCGCTGGCCGCGACGAGATGGGGCATAAGCGACGGCCGAAGCGAATCCGCGCGCAAGGCGTCCACGGTGGCCAGCACCACGAGATCGATGGCTTGGGGACCGAGGTTCGCGTCTCCCGCGGTGGGGAGCAGACCCCGCTGTGCATCGGTTGGCGCGGCTGGCGGATCGACACCATTGCAATTCGCATCGCCTTTTCCTGGACCATCGGAAGCCAGCGGATTGCGGCGCGCATCGAAGTCGTCGCAATCCCCGCCCCAGAAAACCGGCGAAAATCCATCGCGGTCGAAATCCACCAGCGCACGCCCAGCACGCGCCAAGGCAGGGCCGTAAAGAGCGCACCGCTCTGACTGCGCCCGCCAGCCCGGCGCCGCGACATCGACCACCTTCACCACGGCGATGGCAAGAACGAGGGCGACAATGAGCGTGACCCCGAAACGCCGCGACAGGGACTTTTGCAGCAAGCGCCGACGGAGCGGCGAAAGGATCGCCAATCCCCCAGCCACGGTCACGAGCCCAAGCAGGTCGTGAATTTCGCGGTAGTACCAACGCGGTACCAGGGCATCAAGTAGGAAGGCCGAAATCCCGAAGGCGACGGCAAACAGCCGCACCAGGCGAGGGGCCGATCGCGCGCAAGCGAAGGCGATCGTCAACAGCGCGACGGTCGTAGCGCCAATCAGAAGGTTGCGCATCGTCGTGTCCTGGTGATGCCGAACCTGGGTAATGGTGAAGGCCGCAAGCCCTGCCAAGAGCGCCACCGGCAAGGGCGACAAGGCCTTGCGCAGGACGCCTCCACGCACAAGCCACGCGCCTGCGGCGGACACCAAGGCCAACACAGGACCCGCGAAAAGCGAAAGCAGGATGGCCAAGGCGGGAGAGCAAAGAGCACCCGCGAGTACGATACTCAAGGGGGCGCGTGCCCAAGCCAGCCGCACCCCGTCCGCGAGTAACCCCAGGCCGCCAGACGCCAATGCGGCGCAGATCGTCCATGACAGGAGTTGATGCCAAAGATGCTGCGTCCATGCGACCGACTTCGGCGCCTCGCCTGATTCCGTCAAGGCACGCGAATCAGTTGGTTGGTTGGGCTCGATGGAAGCGATGGTCATTTGCTGCTGGTTCCCAGGCCAAGTACGAACATTGTCCTACGGTTGCCCGCCTCGTGCCTCCAATAATCACCCAGCGCGAGACCCAATTGGCTGGCATGACTACCCTTTGATCGGAGCAAGGTGAACATGACTCAATCTGCGCGGCATCCGTCTTGGGTCCGATGTGGCGTCTCATTGGCCATCGTTCTTGGCCTTGGCGCCTGTTCGAGCGGCTGTGGATCCGGTTCTTCCGGGGGAAGTACCGGTCCAGGCACGGCGGGGTCGGGAGGCGTCGAGAGCCCGGCCACGGGAGGTGCGGTTGGGTCGGGCGGATCCTACACTGGAAGTGGCGGAAGCGCTGGCGGGGCGGCCGGCACGGGCGGGACGCCAAGCAACGGCGGCAGGTTGACTGGCGGGACGCCCATCAGTGGCGGCAGGTTGATCGGGGGCACGCCCAGCTCTGGAGGTGTGTCTAGCGCTGGCGGGGCGTCCAGCACTGGCGGAACTTTGGGCACCGGCGGCACAGGAACCGGGGATGCGGGCACCGGCGGCGCACGCACCGGCGGCGCGGCGGCGACCGGAGGTGCGACGGGCATCGCTGGTGGCGCGATGACGGGCGGGACGGCTGCTGGCGGCACCAGCGGAAGCACGGGATCCTGCGGTACCCATTCCTGGGCGTGTTGGCCCATGCCCAACCCGGTCAGCACGGGTCTTGCGAATCCCGCCAGCTACACCGATCTGGGCGACGGCACCGTGCGCGACAATGTGACGTTGCTGGTCTGGCAGAAGACGGTTTCCTCTTCGACGTACGCGTCGGCCGACGCGACGACCTACTGCGCGGGGCTGGCACTGGCTGGAAGCGGCTGGCGTGTCCCAACCCGCATCGAGCTCGAATCCATCACGGACCACACCAGGACCGGCCCGGCCATCAACGTGACCGCGTTCCCAGGCACGCCGGCCGCCTTCTTCTTGACGTCGACTCCATGGGCGGTGAGGACCCCGCCCGTATGGGGCACGAACTTCTACGAGGGCCTCAGCAGCAACAACGTGACCCCGCCGGCGCGGGTGCGTTGCGTGCGCGGAAACGGAGACGGAGATCTACCGGCGACTCCGCCGCCCAATCAGTACACGGTGGTGGCGACGGGGGAAGTTCAGGACAACTATACGAAGCTGATCTGGGAGCAGGCCACCCATCAGCCGGCAATGGACTTTACTACTGCGTCGGCCCTGTGCAGCGGTCTTGCCTTGAACGGTCACAGTTTCAGACTGCCGACCGTCAACGAACTCTCGACGCTGGTCGACGACGCGCGCGTCGCCCCGGCCATCAATCGCACCATGTTCCCCGATACGGTTTGGGGCAGTGGCGACCAGTACTACTACTGGGCACAGGACGCGTGGGCCGGGTCCACGGCCGGGGCCGGGTGGGGCCTCAACTACAACGATGGCTACACCGGCCACGGGCGACTGAGCCTCGTCGTCCGCTGCGTGCGGCTCTGAAGCGCCAGTCGCGACCTGACTGCCCCACGGGCTATCACTGTGCCCCGGTGGGCCGTGCCGACGAGAACGTGCGATCCCCCACTGCACCAACGACAGCCAGACCTGACCTGCCACATCGGCACGGGGCTCCGCTGAGCCGTCGGCCGCCCCCCTGTCGGCCGGCGGTTTCCCCGCGTACAATGGCCGATGCTGGCTGCGCCTCCTCGCGCCGTCCGCGCCGAGGGAATGTACAGGGACGCTCGATTTCGACGGGTTCGCGACAGACGGGGAAGATCCGTGCGCCTTTTCGCTCTGACCGTGTTTGCTCTGCTCTGGACCGGCTCCGCGCTGGCAGCTCCGCCAGCGCGAGTGCTGGTGCTACCTGGCGATCCTGACGAGGCGGCGGCTGCCAGCTTGGCCGAAGCGCTGCGCATTCAGATGGGGGCGCAGGGTAGCGTCAGCGTGGGCGAGGTACTGACGGGCTCGAACCTGTCCGCGAGGGTTCGCGAAGCCACCGCGGCGCTTGGTCGCATGGACGCTTCGTTGGCCGTGTGGGTGGAACAAGAAGTGTCGGTGCAGGAGGCGGAGATTCTGCTCTTCGCGGTGCTGCGCGAAGGTAGCAGGATCCTGGTGATCACGCTGCACGCGCCGCCAGAAGACCGGTCCGCAATCGAGCGGATGCTCGCGGTGAAGGTGGTCGAGATCCTGCGCGGACCGCTCATGGTGCCCGCGCCTCCCCCTGCGCCGCCCTGTCCCGCGCCGGCCGTCCCGGTTTTGCCGGCGAGCTACAGCACGTGGCTGGCAAGTCTGGGATTGGGGGGCGCGTTGGCGACTGCCGGGACTGGGATTCGCGGGGGCCTGTTGGGTGAACTCGGACGGCGACTGGTCTCGCCGGGATGGGCGGTCGAAATGTTCGCCGCCGGCCGCTTGGTGTCGACCGCGGTCATCAACGATTCCGGCGCACAGCTAACCGTGGGCGAGACCGACTTCGCGGCCGGGGCGCGCCTGTTGCGGTTCTGGGCGCGCTTCTCCCTCGGCGCGGCTATACAGGCCGAGGGCTGGCTTTTGCGGGCCGACAGCTCGGGACCCGATGCGCCAGGCACAAGCTGGCACCTGGTTCCCGCGCTCTTGGGCGAGATCGATGCCCGCGTCCGGATCCACACCGGCGTCGAGGCCCGGTTCGCGGCGGGCGCCGCGCTTCCACTTCGTGACGTGACATTCGCAGTCGGGGGCCGGGAATTCCTGAACTACGGGCACGTCCGGCCCATGGCGGACCTGTCGCTGGTCTTCTCGCCTCGCTGACCGCAAGGGGGTGATCCAGGTACCTGACGAATTCTTGCAACCGACGCGTGCCCTACTGGCACTTACGGTTTGTGGTTCTGAGCCTTGCCATGGAAGACCCAGCAACGCCTGATCAGGTGCTCATCCAAGCATGCCGGGAGAAAGATCGGACCGCGTTGGAGACGGTCTTCCGCGCGCACCTGCCGGCGCTCGAACGCCTCGTGGGCCGCCTGGTTGGATCTCGGGCCGACATCGAGGATCTGGTGCAGGACACCCTGGTGACCGCCATCGCGGCCTTTCCTCGGTTTCGGGGCGACGCGCCCGTCGCTAGTTGGCTTGGCGGCATCGCGGTCAACCTGGTACGCCGGCATTTGCGCCGGCCGGCCCAGCGCCGGAGCGTTCCTCTGGATCTCGTGCCTGCGGCAGCCGAGCCTGCGGATTCGGCGGCGCCGCCTGACGGAATCGCCGATGGCCGGCGGCGCGTGGAAAGGATCCACCTCCACCTGTCTGCCCTTGGTCCCGACCGGCGTATCGCGTTCATTCTCCACGTGGTCGAGGGACACCCCATCGAGGAAATTGCGCGGATCGTGGGCGCCAGCCGGATGGCGGTGAAGTCTCGCATCTTCTGGGCGCGGCGGGAACTGATGGCGCGTGCCCGCCGTGATCCGGCGCTACGCGAACTAGCGCCCCGGGAGGGATCATGAAACCAATCGGCTGTGGTCGCGCGGGCGCGTTCCTGGCGGTGCGGGCTGCTGGTCTGTCCGCGAGCGAGCGGGGCGCTTTGCACGCGCACCTGCAGATCTGCGGCGACTGCCGCGAGCAGGCCCGCCTGCTCGACGAGATCGTCCTTGTCGCTAGCGAGGTGCCGAGCTGGACGCCCGCGGCGCGAGAGCGCATGATCGAGCGCGCCTTGCGACAGGGGCTGGCGCAGGCCTCGGAGCTGCCGCCGCCTTTCTGGAAGAGCCGCTCCGCGCTGGCGCTGGGGGGCGTTGTCTTGGGCGGCGCGCTTGCCGTCGCCCTTCTGATCATGAACAGGAGCGAGCGCCCGTCGGTGCCCCCGGCGGTGGCGCAGCCGAGCGTGCTGCCGCAGGTGACGCCGCCTGCGGCCGAGCCGCGGGATCTTCCCGCCGGAGTCGAGGTCGCGCTGGCGCACGCGCGCGTGCGTGCCGTGCGTCGCGCCTCGATCTCGTGGAACGAGAAGGCTGCGACGGTGAAACTCGACGCCGGAGCGATCGAACTGGACGTGGATCCCACGCTAGAGCGGGAATTTCGCGTGGTGACGAACACCTTCGTGGTCGAAGTTCTAGGCACGCGCTTCCTGGTCGACGCCTCTCATGTGGAGGTCTCGCGTGGCGCGGTTCGCGTCCTGGCACTCGACGGCCGCGTTCTGGTCGCGCGGTTGCAGATGGGCGAGACCTGGCCGCCACTCGAAGCCGCGCCGGCCACCTCGCAGCCGGCGCCCGAGCCGCGGGCCGGACACTCGCGGCCCGCCGATGCCGCCGAGCAACTCGCGCGCGCGCGGCGCGATCTTGCCAATGGCCAGGTGGCGCGAGCCGAGAAGGAGGCGTCGTCAATTCTCGTCGGGGCGAGGGATCGGCGGCAGGAGGCCGAGGCTCGCACCTTGCTGGCGGAGTGTGCGCAATCGCGGGGCAAGATCGATCAAGCCGTCGCCGCCTACGCCGCCGTGGCCGAGCGCTTCGGCGAACTGCCCGCCGGCGAGACCGCGCTGTTCGCGGCTGGAAGAACCCTGGCCGACGCCGGTCGCCGCACGCCCGCAGCGCACTGGCTGCACCGCTACCTTGACAGCTACCCGAGCGGTCGTTTCACCGTCGAAGCCAAAGAAAGACTGGCCGGGCTGTACGACAATGGAAACTAGAGAACACCGCCGCCACTTTCCGCGCGAGCAATGACCCAATGCCGGTTGTTTCAATGTCAATGCGAAAGGGATCCATGTCGAATGACCTTTATAGATTCGTAATGTTGACGAGCCTCGGTTCGTTACTCGTCCTCGGCCCGGCCTGTGTCAAGAGCGACCAGGTGCACGGCCCCGCCGATGCCGCCCATGCGAATGGCGACGTGGGAACAGCCGACGGGCCAATTTTCGCTGGCAACGACGCCGGCCCCGACGCCGCCGGGGACGCCGCCATTACTGCGACCGGAACTGGGACTGGCACGGGAACGGGCACTGGCACGGGGACTGGGACTGGCACGGGAACTGGGACTGGTACGGGAACTGGTACTGGCACGGGAACGGGCACTGGCACGGGAACTGGGACCGGCACGGGAACTGGGACTGGCACGGGAACGGGCACTGGCACTGGTGACGCGGGTCATGTCGATGGCCCCGACGGAGGTCGGTCGAGCGATGCGAACACCGCGGATGGAAGCACCGACGTAGGAATCAAGACCGACGCCGCGGGAATCAAGACCGACGGCTCAGGGGTCACGATCGACGCTGGCCATATCGCGCCGCCGAACGCCTACAACATGGGAATGAACGTCCCTGCCCTCAACTATTACAACAACGTCGCGATCTATGCCGACATGGCGCTCGCAATCTCCGGCAACGATGGGCCGTGGGACAACGCCGCCGGTTCGGGAGCGGCTCCACTCGACGTGAATGGCAACCCTACGGTAGCGGCCTCGTCAGCCGTGACCGCCAGTTACCCCAGCGGGGACTACGCGCTCAGCTGGGATGGCACGGGTTCGATCAAAGTAACCGGCGCCAGTCTTGGCAAGGTAACCGTGACCACCAACAACGGCGTCCAGCACAATGCCGCGACCATGACTTTCGTGCAACAGCGTGCGACCGCGACCTCGCCCGCGTGGATTACCTTCAATGCCACTCCGCCGATCGCGAATTTCCACGTCATGGCCCCAAGTACCGCAGTAAGACCCGGCAGCATGTTTGTGAACGACTTCCTGACCAGGATGCAGCCGTTTTCCACGCTGCGGTTCATGGACGCGCTCAACACGAACGACAACAATACGCTGAAAAACTGGTCGCAGCGCAGTTGGCCCAGCGGCGGCAGCCGCGCCGTCACCGTGCAAGGAATGGCGTACGAGGACATCATCGCGCTCGCCAACGAAACCGGCGTGGACATCTGGATCAACGTGCCGACGCTGGCCAGCGACGACTACGTCTGTCGGTTGGCGCGGCTGTTTCGCTACGGCGAACAAGGCGACACCAGCAACACGACCTGCAACCCGAGCGCGCCGGCGGGCACGGCGACGACGAGCCCGATCAACGGCACCTCGAAGATCTACGTCGAGTATAGCAACGAGATCTGGAACTGGGGCTTCCACCAGGTCCTCGACACCTATTGCATGGTGTTTGGCGTGCCCGACCAGACCACCTACGGCGAGGTGTGCAGCGTGACGGCACCGGTGAGCGCCATCGCCGCAGCCGCGCTCGCGAACACCGCGCTGCCGTGGAACAACTCGGACAAGTACAGCAAGGCCAGCCAATTCATCATGATCCTCGAGAAGCGCCAGAGCGATATCTTCCGGACGGTCTTCGGCTGTGCGAGCGGTGTCCGTTGTCAGGCCCAGATCCCCATGAACGTGCAAGCGGCGAATCCCGCCGAGGTCGATGACGGGTTCCAGTTTCTCAAGAAGGCGTACGGGTCGGTGGGTGCCATCGACCTCATGGCAGTCGCCCCCTATTTCGACATCGATGGCGACAGCAACGCCACCACGGTCGATGGAATCTTCACCAACCTTCAGGGCAGCGTCCTCGCTGCCAATCCACCGTCGAGCAATAGCAATGCAATCGTGAATTGGCTGAAAGCGGACATTGCGGAGGCCGCTCTGTACAACCTGCCGCTGATTGCATACGAGGGAGGCCAGGGGCTAAGTGGCAGCGCGAACCAGGACAACAGAATCGCCGCGCAGAGTGACCCACGGATGTACGATGCTACCCGGCAGTACTTCGCGCTTTGGGATACTCTGGTCGGCAGGAAGCAGCTCTTCGCCTACTACATGTACGCCGCGGGCGATGGCGCGTGGGGAGCGTGGGGCGCCTTGGTGAGCCAGGCCGATCCAGGCGCGCAGAAGTGGGATGCGCTCATGTCCCTGACCCGAACGGGAGGCGACGCCAACCTGGACGGCACCGTGGACGCCGCGGACTGCGCGATCCTTCGAGCGAACTTCGGAAAGACGGGCATGTGGTGGATGCAAGGGGATTTCAACCACGACGGCACCGTCGACGCTAGCGACCTCGCCACGCTCAATGCAAACGTAACCGGCGCGCAGTGCGCGGCACCCTGACCCGAGCAGATGGCTCCCGGCGACCACGTGTGGAAACTGGATCGGAGCACGGCACACGGTTCACTACGGCGGCGTTCGGCCCCAGCATCCAAGCTTCGCCCTTCTGACGTGCCGCCTCCGCCCCCACTGCCGGCGGGACAAAGCCCAGGGACTGGGGACAGCTTCGCTATTGGTTCGGAAGATTGGTAGGGAAGCGCAGCAAACTCATCGCGTACAAGCGTCCAGGGGCGTGATGCGCTGAGGACTCACTTGGCATTGGCGTCCTTGTGTACGCCAAGCACTGCTCGGCCCGACGGGTCGGAGTTGCGCGCGAAGCTTTCATCCCACGCAATCGCGGTGGGTGTACTGCAGGCGATGCTGGGCCCGCCGGGCACGCAGGCCGCTGCCGCTTCGCCGGGGAAGTGGGACTCGAAGATCTCCCGGTAGAAATAGGCCTCTTTGGTCGTTGGGGTGTTGAACGGAAAGCGATAGCGCGCGTTCTTCAATTGATTGTCGTCGATGAGCTTTTCGGCATTGGCTTTCAATGAATCGATCCAGCTATAGCCGACGCCATCGGAGAACTGTTCCTTCTGACGCCATAGAATCTCGCCCGGCAGGTATCCCTCGAATGCCTTGCGCAGAGGGTACTTCTCCATTCGGCCCGGTCCGACCATCTTTTCCTGAGGATTGAAGGACATGGCTACATCAAGAAACTCCCTGTCCAAGAATGGCACTCGGATCTCAACACCCCATGCAGCAGAGGTCTTGTTGGCACGCAGACAATCATACTTGTAGAGCAAGGACAGCTTGCGCACGGTCTCCTCGTGGAACTCGCGCGCATTGGGGGCCTTGTGGAAATAGAGATATCCACCGAAAACCTCGTCGGCTCCCTCGCCAGACAGGACCATCTTGATGCCCATGGCCTTGATCCGGCGCATCATCAAGTACATGGGCGTCGATGCCCGGATGCTCGTCACGTCATAGGTTTCAATGTGGTAGATGACGTCGCGAAGGGCGTCCAACCCTTCTTCTACTGTGAAATGGAACTCGTGATGGACCGTGCCGATGGCCTTCGCCACGATGCGGGCCTTGGCCACGTCGGGCGAGCCTTCCAGTCCTATGCAGAACGAGTGAAGGCGCGGCCACCATGCCGCCACCTTGTCGCTCTCCTCCACCCGATTCGGCGCAAAACGCTGGGTGATCGCCGAGATGACGGAAGAGTCGAGGCCCCCGGAGATCAGCACGCCATAGGGAACATCTGACATCAATTGTTGGTGGACAGCGGCTTCCAAGCTGCTGCGCAACTCGCCGAGATCAAGCCCCTTCTGTTCCACAGCGGAGAATTCGGTCCATTGGGGACGGTAGTAGCGCACCGGCTCCGGTGTTTGCCGGGTCAAGTAGTGGCCTGGCGGGAAATCATCGATCTGACGGCAGAACTTGATCAGGGCCTTCATCTCGGAGGCAAAGTAGAGATTGCCGTGTTCGTCTCGACCGGTGTACAGGGGAATGACCCCGATGGGATCTCTGGCAATGAGAAAGTCGTTGTTGCGCTTGTCGTACAGGGCAAAGGCAAAGATGCCGCTGAGATTGTTGAGAAACTCCGCTCCATGGCGTTCGTAGAGGGGAATGATGGGCTCGCAGTCGGATGCGGTCTTGAACTGGTAGTTTGTCAATTCGGCGCGCAGGGCTTTGTGGTTGTAGATTTCGCCGTTGACGGCCAGAACCATGGTGCCAGCAATGTTCGTCAAGGGTTGGGCGCCATGCTCGACGTCCACAATGGAGAGGCGCTCGTGCGCGATGACGGCGTTTTCGTCCGCATAGACGCCGCTCCAGTCGGGGCCCCGGTGTCGGAGCAGGCGCGCCATGGCCACCCCCCGTTCGCGAAGAGCTATGGGATCACTATGAATGTCCAGGACGCCTGCGATACCGCACATGAAGAGACTCCCTTATTTACTTATGTTGGCCCCAGTCGTTCCTGAGCCCTTACGATTCAAGTACTGCTGGGCGATGCGTGTCAGTTCGGCCACGTTGGGCGGCTTGATGATACCAAGATGATCTCCCGTCGCACGCTCTACGCGAAGCTGGCCGGTCACGTAGCGGCACCAGCCGTAGTCGGCTTCGGGCTCGATGTGTTCCCCCCACAACTGTTCGGAAGCGCGGAACAGAACCACATTGAAGTCCGTGGACAGATTACGTCCGTCCCACGACGCAATCGCCTGATAGAACGCGGCCTGTCGCAGATTGAACGCCTCGTTGGCGGATAGGGTGGCGGTTCCGGGCGAGCGGGGGCCTTCGAATTTCTTGGCCAGCTTGGCCCGCACCTTGGTCGCCACATTCTGAAAGACCTTGACTGCGTGGCCCTCTTTGATCTCCGACAGCTGCTTGCGACCCCATTTCAGCCAGTTGGCGTGAAGCGCTTGAGGCAAGAATGCATCGAGAAGAATGACGAGGTCGACTTTGGCGCCGCGTTTCCTCATCAACGAGGCCACCTCCATGGCCAGGACGCCCCCGAAAGAGATTCCTGCCAACCGGTAGGGTCCATGCGGTGCGGCCCGGATGATGGTCTGATAGTACGACTCCGCCAGTTTCTCGATCGAGATGTCGAGCTTCTCGCCCCTGACGGCTTGGTCCGCCAAGGCCTGCTCCTCGGCCACGTAGACACCGAAGACCGGCTGGCTCGTGCCCAGGCCCCGCGCGAAGTCTCGGTAAAGGTCGATGCCACAGAGGCAAAACATTGGCAGTCCATCGCCCTTCTGCTGCAGGGGCATGAGCATGGACGCATTCTTGGCGGCGTCCGAACCGAGACTCTCGACCAACTCTTGGATGGTGGGAAAGCGAAACACCACGCCTAGGGTGAGCTCGATGCCGGTGGTTTTCGCCACCTCCTGGATGAGTTCGAGCACGCTCAGCGAAGTGCCGCCCAGTTCGAAGAAGTCTTCCGTGATCCCGACCTGCGGGACCCCGAGAACCTTCTCCCAGGCTGCCGCCAGGCCTATCTCCAAATCGTTTCGTGGAGCCACATAGGCTCTTTGGGAGCGGCCAGCGTTGGCAGCGTCGGGGGCGGGCAGCGCCTTGCGGTCGACCTTCCCATTCTGGGTCAGTGGAAAGGATTCCAGTGTGACGAACCGGGCTGGCACCATGTACTCGGGCAGCCGTTGCTTGAGGAAGTCGAGCATGTCTTCGACCTCTTGCGCAGCCCCATGTCGCCACACCACGTAGCCCACCAGCTGTTTGTTCCCCGGGGAATCCTCGCGGGCCAAGACAGCGCAGGATTGAACGGAGGGATGGGCGGCCAGGGTTGCTTCGATCTCACCCAGCTCGATGCGGTACCCGCGGATCTTCACCTGATTGTCGACGCGTCCTAGGTACTCCAGCGTCTTGTCGGCGCGGTAGCGGGCCAGGTCTCCGGTCTTGTACAGGCGTGCACCCGCCTGCTTCGAGAACCGATCGACGAGGAATCTCTCTTGCGTTAGTTCCGGCCTATTGAAGTATCCGCGCGCCACGCCCGCGCCACCGATGTAGAGCTCCCCCATCGCGCCGATGGGCACCGGCTCCATGTCCGGGTCCAGGATGTACAGCTGGGTGTTGGCGATGGGGCGCCCGATGGGGATCGAGCCACTGTCGGGATCGCCTGGCTGGACCTCGTAGACGCAGCATCCGACGACGGTCTCGGTGGGACCGTACTCGTTGATCAGGCGCGTGTCTGGCGCGTAGTCGCGCCAAAGCTGCACGCTTTCGGCGAGTAGGTTCTCGCCACCGATGACGAAGGTCTTCGCTACACGAGCGACCTCGTTCGGTCGAAATTGTTGACTGAGCAGATCCAGGTGGGCTGGGGTGATCTTGACCAAGCTGCGCGTTCCCTGCCGTCGCAATGCCGTCAGGAGGTTTTGCGCCCCGACGTCCTCAGGCAGAAGCTCGACCTGCCCCCCCGCCAGCAAGGCTGGGTACAGGCTCGTCACCGTGAGGTCGAACGAGATGGAGCTGTGGACGGGGACCGATCCCCCCGCCTCGACCGCGTACGCCTTGATCGCCCACCAGAGATAATTGACGAGGCCAGCATGCAGAATCATCGCCCCCTTGGGCTGGCCGGTCGATCCCGACGTGTACATCACGTACGCCAGGTTCGATGGCTGCGCGCCCGCATGGGGATTGTCCACGGGCTCCCCGGCGAGGAGCGACCACTCGGAATCCAGGCAAACAGCTTTGTCGCCGGTGTCGGGGAACAAGGCCCTGCTCACCGAGTCCGTCAGCAACATCTGGATCTTTGCGTCGCTGACCATGAACGCCAATCGCTCGGAAGGGTAGGCGGGATCAAGTGGAACATAGGCTCCGCCGGCCTTCCACACACCAAGGAGCGCCACGACCAGCTCAAGGGAACGTTTCAGGGAAACGCCCACAAGCGACTCCGGTCCAACCCCGCGTTTGCGGAGGAAGTGCGCCACCTGGTTCGCGCGTTGGTTGAGTTCCCGGTAGGTGAGTCGCTGCCCCTCGAACACGACGGCGACAGCATCGGGAGTGCGGTCCACCTGCTGCTCGAACAGTTCGTGCGCGCACACGGCCGGGAAGTCCACGCGGGTGTCATTCCACGCGTACAGGATCTCGTTCCGTTCGCTCTCGGACAGGGCTTGGGTCTCGCTCGCTGGCTCAGTGTTGGGTTCGGCTACAGGGACCAAGCGATCATCTCCTTCATCACCTCGTTCGCACCGGCGTAGATACGCTGTACGCGGCAGTCGGTCCACATGCGGGCGATGGGATACTCGAGCATGTAGCCGTAGCCCCCGTGCAACTGGACACACTCGTCGACGATTTGAAATTCCTTCTCGGTTAGCCAGTACTTGGCCATGGCCGCGGTGACGGGATCGAGTTGGCCCGCGACAAAGCGTTTGATGCAGTCGTCGACAAAGACACGCCCCACGTGCGCTGCGGTCTTGCACTCGGCCAGCTTCATGCGTGTATTCTGCAAATCGAGCAACGGTTTGCCGAATGCCACGCGCTCCTTCACGTACTGGGTCGTAATGTCCACTGCCCGCTCCGCTACGGCGACAGCAGCCACCGAAACCGACAGGCGCTCGTAGGGCAGCTGGTCCATCATTTGGAAGAAACCTCTTCCTTCGGCCGAACCGAGCAAATTCGATGCGGGAACGCACATATCCTCGAAGTAGAGTTCACAAACGTCTTGGCCGTGGCGGCCCACCTTTTCAAGCGGGCGTCCGACACGGTAGCCGGCGAGTCCGCTCGTCTCTACGAGGATGATCGAGATCCCCCTCGGGCCGGACGTCTTTGGGTCGGTCTTCACCACCAGACAGATGATGCCTGCTTGCTGGCCGTTGGTGATGAAGGTCTTTGACCCGTTGATGACGTAGTGGTCGCCCTCTTTGCGGGCGACGGTTCGTATGCCCTGCAGATCCGAGCCAGCCGCCGGCTCGGTCATGGCGACCGCGCCCACCACCTCGCCGCGCGCCATGCGCGGAAGCCAATTGCGCTTCTGCTCCGCGCTGCCATAGGAATGGATGTAGCGTGCAACGATGCTCTGGACGCTAGAGCCGAAGTGGACGCCCACCCGAGCGAGCTCCTCCAAGACGACGGCTTCGTGGGCGAAAGTTCCCCCACCGCCGCCGAATTCTTGGGGCGCGTCGGGAAGCAACATCCCTATCGCGCCCGCTTTGGTCCAGGCTCCAGCATCGGGGTGGTGCTCCTCACGCCAACTGGCTTGGTGTGGCGTGAAAGACTCCTGAATGAATTGACGAACCGTCTTGCGGAACATGCGCAGGTCGTCGTTCATCCATGGGGAATCGTAGGGGATTGTCATAGCGCCTAAGATAGCACTGCAAAGTGCTGTCTGAGTCAAGCCGCGAGAGGTGAGCCTAGCTTCGCGAACCGTGAGTGTGGATGCGACAACGAAGGTAACTGGTTCGAACACAGGTCGGTCGACGAGGCCACACCTCGCGGACGAGTGGGAGGAGCGTGTCGTTTATGTTTGTGACTCAAAGTCGCCGCCGTCCGATGAAAAGCGGCAATCTTAGAGTACCACGAGCTGTCGGCTCTGCTGGTTCTGCTGGCCGTGCTAGCCGCGTCGATCGCAAACGCGGTACAATAGACCGCCCCGCGGAGCGCGCTGGGCAAAGGAGTGACACGGCATGCGTGCGAGAATCTTGGTCCTTGCCCTCGTCGCGGTTTGCGCGTGCAGCAAATCCGCGCCATCCGCGAACGGACCGGACGCCGCCGATGTTCGCCACGACGCGGCCGTTGCACCCGATACGGCCACGGCCAAGGCGGACACGGCTGATTTGGTGGTGAACGCCGACGGCCCGGCGGACATCATGCCGGATGCAGAGCCAGACCTGGTGATCGCCGCGGACCTTACGGCCGCCGCGGATCTGCCGGCACCCGATGGGGAGCGTGACGTGGCGATCGCCGATGGCCCGTCAAGCAAAGACGTCTTGGCTGATCTTGCCGACAGCGGGCGCGACGGAACAGCCTCGAGTCCGGATGGCGCGAGCCCCGATGGCCCTCTCGCAGATCGGCCAGACGCAGGCATGGACGCAAGCGGAACGCAGGCCGAAGCCGGTGGCACAGTCGATCCCTTTGGCGTGACCATGCTCAAGCCGACCTTGGCCGGCGGCAAGGTCTGGTTCTCGAAATGGGACACTGGCGTCTCGCGCACTTTCGCTGGCATCGATCCACAGGATGCGTGGTTCGACGCCGACCACGGCGACGCCACCTACAAGACCGCGGGCGACGGGATCTTCAAGATCACGGGCAACGTTCCGCGCATGTACATCCACGATCCCGCCGACGTCGACCAATGGCGCAACGTCGAGATCACGATGTACTTCATGCGCGTCGCCGACAATGCCACCGCGTGGGGCGGCCTGGTGGCCCTGGCGCGCACCAACCACGGCACCATCGGCAGCGAGACGGTCAATCTGTGCGACACCCGCGGCATCGACGCGCGCATGCGCTACGACGGCCACATCGATTTCGAAAAAGAAACCAGCCACCCCAACTCGGTGGCGGTGTCGAACAAGACCTACTGGAACGGCGGCATGCCCAAGAACGTCTGGATTGGCTACAAGTCGCTCATCTACGACTTGCCGAGTGGCAACGTGAAGCTCGAACTCTACATCGACGAGAGCGACGGCCAAAATGGCGGCAATTGGGTCAAACTCAACGAACTGGAAGACGACGGCACCAACTTCGGCGTGGGTGGCAACGCGTGCAAGCCAGGCATCGATCCCGCGGCCAAGCTGACCGCGGCGCCCACGCGCGACGGTTCCGAAACGGGCAAGCCCAACATCACGGTCTATTTCCGCAGCGACGGCGTGGGCACGGACGGCCTGCAATACAAGAAGGGCAGCGTGCGCGAGATTCAGCCGTAGCGCTAGAGACACTTGCCCGCGCTGGCATTGATCCCAGCGCCCATCAAGCATGCGCAACGTCCGTCCTCGACGCAGCGGCCACGGAGGCTCGATAGCGCGAGGTTGTCGTTGCAGGTCTGGACGTGATCACACTTCGTAACCAAGCCCCCTGAGTTCGGCGGCCAGGCGTTGCACCTCGCGCGTGACTTGCGCGGGCGCTGGCCCACCGATGATGGCCCGGCCAGCGACTGCACGCGAAGGGCTGAGTACTTGCAATGAGGCGGCGTGCAGTTCGGGGGCGATCTGCGTTAGGTCGTGCTCGGGCACGTCGCGCAGGGAAACCCCGAGCTGCTCGGCGTGGCGCACCAGCTTGCCGACGATCTCGTGCGCCTTGCGGAAGGGGACGTCTTCGCGAACCAGGTGTTCAGCCAAGTCGGTCGCGCCCAGCGCCGGGTCGCTGGCAGCTTCCTTCATGCGTTCTGGGTTGAATTCAAGTCCGGCAATCAAGCGCGGCAGCACATCCAGCACCAAGCGAGTGGTTTCGACGGCGTCGTAGAACGGCTCTTGGGTTTCTTGTAAATCCTTGTTGTAGGCCAGCGCCAGGCCTTTGCTGACGGTGAGCAGTGCCACCAGGTCGCCGATCAGGCGGCCGGGCTTGGCGCGCATCAGCTCGGCGATGTCGGGGTTGCGTTTCTGTGGCATGAGCGAACTGCCCGAGCAGTGTCCCTCGCCGAGGCGGACGAATCCGAATTCCGTGGTCGACCACAGCACCAATTCTTCGCCCAGGCGCGACAGGTGCACGCCCAGCAAGGCGCATGCAAAGGCCAGTTCGGCGCAAAAATCGCGATCCGAAACCGCGTCCAGGCTGTTGCGCGTGGGTGCGGCGAAACCGAGATCCCTGCTGGTCGCTTCGCGATCGATGGGCAGCGACGTGGCCGCGAGCGCGCCCGAACCAAGCGGGCACTCGGAGGCGCGGCGAGCGGCATCGAGAAACCGGCCGCGGTCGCGGCTGAGCATTTCGGCGTAGGCGAGCAGGTGATGGCCGAGAGTGATGGCCTGCGCGCGCTGCAAGTGGGTGTAGCCGGGCAAGAGCGTGGCCGCATGCTCGCGCGCGCGTCGACAGATGGCGACGCGGGCCTTGTCGATGGCGACCACGATGGCGCTTGCCGAAGAAAGCGCGAAAAGGCGCATGTCGGTGGCCACCTGATCGTTGCGGCTGCGCGCGGTGTGCAGGCGTCGGCCGGGATCGCCGATGAGTTCGATGAGCCGGTTCTCGACGTTCATGTGTACGTCTTCGAGGGCGGGATCCATGGTGCGCTCGCCGCGTTCGAATTCGCCCGCCACACGGTCCAGACCCGCAACGATCTGCTTGGCATCGTCGGTTGAAATCAATCCCACCGCGGCCAGCATGCGCGCGTGGGCCTGACTGCCGCGCACATCATCGCGCAGCAGGCGCCGGTCGAAATCCACACTTGCGTTCAAGGCCGCCGCGGCCTCGTCCATGGCGGCCCCGAAACGCGCCCCGCGGCCGCCCGCCTTGGGCGCTGCCCCGGCTTTGTCATTCTTGTTCTGATCGCTCATCGGCGCGGAGACTAGCAGGGTCCTTCTTTGACCGCACCTGGCAGGCACGCTACCGTCGCGGGATGGAACGTCGGCGCCCGCGCACCGCGGCTGCCCACGCCATCAAGGTGGAGCATGAAAATCCTGGGTATCAATCATTCTAACGACGCAGCCGCGGCGTTGGTCGTCGACGGACGGGTCATCGCCGCCAGCCAAGAAGAGCGCTTTTCGCGCCTCAAGCACGACCCGGCCTTCCCCGACAAGGCCATCGACTTTTGCCTGAAAACACAGGGCTTGAAGCTTGCCGACCTGGACGCCGTGGCGTTCTTTTGGAATCCCGGCATCCACGCCGAAGCACCGCCGCGCCGGCTGGTGAATTCGGTCCGCCACCACCTCGAATACCTGTACGGTGTGCCGTCGCGCCTGATTCCTCGGCTGGGCGAGCACGTGAGCAGCATCGAGCAAACCGTGCACCTGGCTTCCGGTCGCAAGCTGGCGATTCACTACCTCACCCACCATCTCTGCCACGCGGCGGCCGCTTTCTTCACCTCGCCCTTTGCGGACGCGGCCATCCTCACCGCCGACGGCTACGGCGAACGGCAATCCACCACCATCTACCGCGGGCAAGGCGCGAAGGTCGAACTTCTGGCCGAGATCGATTTTCCCCATTCCATCGGCTCGCTCTACGCCGCGCTCACCGATTACCTCGGCTTTCGCGCCAACAGCGGCGAGGGCAAGGTCATGGGCCTGGCGTCCTACGGCCATGACAGCGAATACGTGGCCAAGGTGCGCAAGCTGATCACGCTCACCGAGCGCGGCTTCGAATTGGATCTTTCGTACTTCGAGTACTTCCACGATCGCCCGCACCGCTACAGCGACAAGCTCGTGGCGCTGCTTGGGCCGCCGCGCGTGCCCGAAAGCGCGGTCGACAAACGCCATGAAGACATCTCGTTCGCCCTGCAAACCGTGACCGAGGAAGCCATGTTGCACCTGGCGCGCCTGGCGCGAAAACTGACCGGCGCCAAGAACCTGTGCGTGGCGGGCGGCGTGGCACTCAATTGCGTGGCCAACGGCCGGCTCCAGCGCGAAACCGACTTCGAAAGATTCTTCTTCTACCCGGCGGCCGGCGACACCGGCACCTCGGTGGGTGCGGCCCTGGTGGTCGAGCACCTCTTGAACAACGGCAAGCGTTCGATGGAAGTCGCCAGCGAGTACCTTGGCACGGGATTTTCGCCCGCGCAGGTGCGGACCGTGCTCGACCGCGGCCAGCTTCGCTACCACACCTTGAAAGATCCGGAGCTGACGGCGGCGCGCATGATCGCCGACGGGCTCATCATCGCCTGGTTCCAGGGCCGCGCCGAATTTGGTCCGCGCGCTCTCGGCAACCGATCCATCGTCGCGGATCCGAGGCGCCAGGATATGAAGGATCTGCTCAACGCCACGGTGAAGTTCCGCGAGCCCTTCCGGCCCTACGCACCGTCGGTGCTGGAAGAATCCTGCGGCAAATACTTCGGCAGCGACGTGCCCTCGCCGTACATGCTGCGCGCCTATCCAACCCGGTCCGAGATGATCGATGTCTTGCCTGCCATCACCCACGTCGACGGCACCGCGCGCGTGCAGACCGTGAACGAAAAGCAGAACCCGCGCTACTATCGCCTCATCAAGGAATTCGGCCGCCTGACCGGAGTCGATTGCGTGCTCAATACCTCGTTCAACATTCGCGGCGAACCCATCATCAATACCGTGGACGAGGCCATCAAGTGCCTCATGACCACCGGCCTCGACGCGCTTTTCGTCGAGGACTACCTGGTGGTCAAGGACGCCGCCAAGGTCGCGCCCTACGTGAGCGCGTAGCGGCGCGATTCTTCGCTACGGGCAGGCGCGGCCCGTTCCAGCCCCATAGTTCCAGTAGGCGTAGTCACCATTGCCGGCGGCTCCAGGGGTGAAATAGAGCGCGTACCCACTGTTCTGTTGGGCAGGTAATGGCATGGTGCCGCTGCCAGCTTGCTGGACGGTGTTGATGTACAGCTTCCTAGTGCCAAGATTGGCATCGGTCCACCAAGCAATATTGTTGTCGCAGGTAACAATGCACCACTCGGTCGTCTGACCTTGGAGTTGGGCGGACCCGTAGCCGTTGCCGGTGATGACGGTACAGCTAGGGACCGAAACCTGAGCCGAGTTGGCCGAACTGCAGTTGCCTCCGGAATCACTTCTTGCAGCTAAGACGTAGTAATACGCCGTTCCGTTTGCGGCAGTGTTGTCTTGGTACGGCGATCCCGTGTCTGTTGCCACCGATGCATAGCCAGAACCGCTCGTGGTGCTGCGCAGAATGTTGTACGAGGTCGCGCCCGGCGAGTTTGTCCAGACCAGTGTGACCTGCTTGTTACCGGATCTCATTGCACTCAATCCAGCCGGCACTGTTGGTATCGTGCAGGATCTGACGGAGGTCGCGCTTGACTGTGCAGACACGCACTGATGATTCGCGTTGCTTGCGCTAACCTTGTAGTAGTAGGTCGTGCCGTTGGTCAAGCCACTTGCGGGATCGGTGTATGTGGCAGCCGTCTGGTTACTGCTGATCGCAGTATAGGTGCCGCCCGAAGTGTCGCTGCGGTAGACGGTGTACGCCGTTGCCCCGGTGACTGCGGTCCACGAGACGGTGATGGATCCGGCCGAGTTCGAGGCGGTCAGGCCAGCGTTTGGTGCCGCCGGCGTCTGACAGGCGAGTGCGATCGAGGCAGGCGTCGAGGCAGCCGTGCAGGTGCCGATGGCAGTGACCTCGTAATAGTAGGTCGTGCCGACGGCAAGCGAGATGTCGGAATCGGTGAAGGTCAGGATGGTGTTGCCGACGTGGCCGACGCTGGCGTACCCGCTAGCGCTGGTGGTGCTGCGGCCGATGTCGTAGCCGCCTGACGGAACGGGGTTGGAAGCAGTCCAGGTAACCTTCACTTGCGTACTCGGCGTTACCGCGGCGGCCACGCCGCCTGGCGCGCCCTGGGAGCAGGCCGCCACCGGCGTTGCGGAAACCTCGGTGTTGTAGACCGAACTGCACGAGCTATTGTTGGCGCTGACTTTGTAGTAATAGGTCGTGGCGTTGGTCAGTGGGGGGGTAGCATCCGTGTAGCTGGCCACGGTCGGCGAGGCGATGGTCGCGTAGGTACCGCCCGCGCCAGTCTTGCGCTGGAGCGTGTACGAAGCCGGGGCCGGCGTCGAGACAACCCAGCTCAGCGTAACCTTGGCGTCGCCCGCGGTCGCGGTGATCGTCCCAGGAACGGATGGTGGCGTGCACACCGGCGTGGCTGAAGCCACCGTGGAATCGGCTGACCAGCACGAGCCGTTACTCGCCGCAATCACGTAGTAGTACTTGGTTCCGTCGGTGATCGGTTGGTCGATGTAACTCGCGGCAGCCGGTGTGGCGATCTGGGTGAAGGTTCCGGTGCCGGTCGTGTTCCTGGACACCCGGTACAGCGTGGCGCCCGACGACGTGGTCCAGGTCAGCGAGACTTGTGCGTCTCCAGCGGTGGGCGTGACCACGGCCGGCGCCGAGGGCGGGACGCAGGCCGGGGTTACCGACGCCTGGTTGGAGTTGGTCGAGCTGCACGATCCGTTGCTGGCGGTGACGACGTAGTAGTAGGTCGTGCCGTTCGCGACGCTGGTGTCGGTGAAGCCCGTGGAGCTCTTGGTTCCGGCAAGGATGTAGCCGGATCCCGAGGTGGTGCTGCGCAGAACCTGGTAGGAAACGGCCGTCGCCGGTGCTGTCCAGGCGAGCACGACCGAGCCGTTACCGGGCTGGGCAGAAAGATCGGCGATAGCGGTGGGCGGCGTGCAAGCTGGCGAGGCCGAGGCCTCGATCGAGTTGCCCGAACTGCACGAGCCGTTGCTGGCGGTGACGACGTAGTAATAGGTCGTGCCGTTGAGGACGTTGCCGTCCGTGAAAGCGCCCGCGGTCAGCCCGATCGTCCCGGTCCCAATGGTGGTATACCCGGTGCCAGTGGTGAGGCTGCGCGCGACCGAGTAGGAAACCGCACCTGTCACCACGGGCCAGGCCAGGGCGACGGTGCCGTTGCCGGGTGTCGCGGTGACCACCGGGGCCGCTGGTGGAGTACACAGGCCGACTGGGGTCGCTGTCACCTGGGTCGAGTTCGCGGACTCGCAGGTCGCAATGGTGTTGATGGACGACACCACATAGTAGTAGGGCTTGCCGCCAGTGAGGCCCGTGTCGAGGTAGGGCGAGGCGCTCGCGGTGGGCGAGCTGCCGAGGGTGGTGTAGCCGCTGCCGCTGGTGGCGCTGCGTTTGACATTGTAGCCGGTAGCGCCCAGTGCCGCGGTCCACGAGACGGTGGCTTGCAAGGTTCCAGCAAGGGCGCCCGGGCCACTCGGCGCCTCCGGCGGGGTATACAAAAGGTCCGCCGGGCAGCTTGCGCTCGAACCCGTGCAGTTTTCAGTTGGATCGCACTTGTTGCCGTCGGTCGACGCGCGGCAGACCGTGGTCGCCGGAGCCACGGAGTCGATGGGGCAGAGCGCACTGGTGCCAGTACAGCTTTCCGCGACATCGCAGGGCCCTGCCACCGCACGGCAGACGGTGCCGATCAGCTTGAATCCGTCGGCTGGACAATCCGCGGTCGTGCCGGTACAGGTTTCCGCGATATCGCAGTCGCCAGCAGCGGCACGACACGAAGTCCCCGCGACGGCCAGTTTGTCGGCCGGGCAGTCGGCGCTCACGCCATCGCAGCTCTCTTCGACATCGCACAGTCCAGCCACGGTTCGGCACGGGTAGCCCGCCGGCCTGAGCTGGCCTCCGATGGCGCAGGCTCCCGCGGGGACATCGGGCTTGTTGCTGTCGCGTGCGTCAGCAGGAATCAGAACGTCTGGTTTTCCGCCATCGGCCGGGAGGTCTGCTGGCGTGTCACCGGTGACAACAGGCAAGTCGCCTGGTCCATCGGTCGGAACCACTGGCACATCGGGAAGGGCGCCAGCGTCGGATCCGGGATTGACGGGAGCGGTGTCGTCGGTGGGCAGGATAGCGTCAGATCCCGGGTTCGCCGTGTCCGACCCGGAGCCTTCAACATCCGGGGAGCCGGTATCGGGCTTGACGACGCCGCTATCCACTGGCGTACCATTGACGCAACCGTTCCGGCTGGCTGCGCACTCGGCGACCTTTTCTGGCTTGCTGAGATTCACGCACGCCCCGAGGGATCCGCCGACGGATCCGATCATGCAAACGAAAACGAGAATTCTACGCATGGGGCTCCTTACCGTCATGGACCTAAGCTCGTCCTCCAATGGAACACCTGGCCTCAACCAATCGGGAATTCGGGAATTATCCAGTAGGCTTGCAGTATAGCCCACGGTCGAGGATCACAGGGCCGGATTCATCGCGGCGTGACTATCCCGCCGATGGCGGTTTCTTCCCGATATGGAGAACACTGCTGTCCACCATGGGCATCGGCGTCATGGGGCCCCGTCCTCCCTTGTGATCCAGTTCGCGACGCGCGGTCTGCGCGATGTCCGGATCTTTGCTGCGGCTCAGACGGGCGAGGAGCTTGGTGGCGCGATCCGTTCCCAGCCGGCCAAGCGCCGCGATGGCTGGCACCATGACCGCGGCTGGCGGAGACTTCTGCCCCAGCATTCGCCCAAAGACTCCGATGGGCGTGGTCAGGCGGCACAAGGCGAATTCTGCCTCGGCAATGGGCAACGCGCCGGCCTCGCGGCGGCGCACGACGACTTCGATGGCGGCGCGCACGACTTGGGGGGGCGCCCCGCGCGCGTCCTTGGCCACGAGCTGTATGGCGCGGGGAATGATTTTTTCGCTGCCCACGCCGGTGTTGGCGCACAGGAGCAGCGCGCGGATGCGCACGTTCTCGTCGGGATCGCCCAGCGCAAGAGCCACGTACACCTCGGCGGCCGGGGGACAGGCGGATGCAAGCGCGGTCAGGGCATCGCGCCGCACCCGCGCGGACTTGTGTTTGAACTGGCGGATGAATACATCGGCTGCGCCTTCTGGCGCCTTGCCGGTCACGCATGCGATGAGCAGGCGCGCGGTTTCTTCCTTCTCGATGTCCTGGTTCAGCGTTCGCAGCGCCGCCGCCACGCCACGCCCCTTCATCTCGGTCAAGATCCAGGCCGCTGCCTCGCAAACCTTGGGCTCGCCCGTGAGCACCACGGAGGCAACTGAATCAGCGGCGGTATCGCCGCCTTGACCGAGCAGGGCGAGGAGTGCCCTGCGGCCATCATTGTTTTCGGGAAACTCGGCCAGCACTGCCTCGACGGTCGGGACATCGAAGACCTCGGGAACCGCTTTGGGGGCCACGCTCTTGATGCGTTCGAGAATTCCCGTGGCCTGCACAGGCAGGTGCTGGATGAAGGCGTAGCGCGCGCCTTTTTGCAGGATGCGCACGGGATTGCTTTCGGGGCTTCCCTTGGGTGGCTCCTTGCCCATGTCCGTGCGCATGCTGTCGACCCAATTCTCGGCCAAAACCCATTCCTGCAATTCGACGGGCAGCCTCGTGATGGGCACGATCTTGCGCCGGCACATGGTGCGCAGGGTTTCGTCAACTTGGCGCGACGAGGGCATTTTGAGCATGTGCTCGGCAATGGCGCGCAGGACCTGTGCCGCTGGCTCGGCGGGCATCTCGTTCGCGGTGCCCGATTCCTTTAGGATAAGGCCGGTGGTTCCATGGAGCGAGAACACGGGCAAGCCGCGCAGGATGATGTCGAGGGCGTGGACTTCTCGCAGCGCCGGTACGTCGCGCACGAGTTCATCGACGGTCTTGCAGTGAAAGAGCATCTGCCGGAGCACGTCGAACTTGCGGAAGTACGAATAGGCCATGCCGACGGTCAGTCGCTCGCTCTGATTGAACAAGGCGGCTGGCGTGTTCGTGCCCAGGGTGACAGCGGCACGCAGGTCGCGGGCGAGCCTTGCGAAGGCCAAGAGTTGGTACCAGGGCAGGTCCGGCCGCGCGGGCGGTTGCTCGGATTCGCAGACGATGGAAATGTGCGCGACCTTCTTGTCGAGCAGGGCCTTGACGAGACGGCGGCCCTCGGCGGCCGGGGACTTCTCCACCGGTGGCACGGTCACGATTTCTAGAAATGTGTTCCACTCGGGCTCGGTCACACCGCGGGCAAAGGCCAGCGCCACCAGCCCGCGATGCTGCATGTACTCGAGCAACTGCAGGACGAAGGCTCCCCCGATGGAGGGTCCGACAATGCGGCGAAGTTCGATGCGCTGGGGCGAGGTGCCGTCGACCCAGATCTCCGGCGGCCCACCTGCCACGGCCGGCGGGCCGATGACATAGCCGATCTCCGGCTGGGTCCGTTGCAAACGCCCGAGTTCTTTCAGGAGGCGAGCACGCAACCGGGGAAAGTTCGGCTTGGCCGGGTCGTATTGGGCCACCCGGCCGAGGGCGCGCACCAGCGTGATGGTGAACTCGACGACCTGATCCGCTAGTGTGTTCATTCCCTGACTCGCCTCCGGCGCGGTGACAAGGACGGGCGATCGACGTCAATCGGCCCCCGGCGCCAGATCCCGCCCTGGCAGCCTTGGCTGATTCTACGCCAACCGCGGCCAGACCCAAGAAAGTGGGTCGCAAACGCGTTCGGAGCCTGCCGGCTTCATCAACTCGCTCGACGGGTTTTGATGCCGCCCAACTCGTCGAAGAACTTGGTCGTGGTATCGATACCGTTTTCGAGCGATTCGACCACCAGGCCGAGCAGGCCGTCGTTGTCGTGGCGGAGCACCTCGTAGTAGCGCTGCCGGTCGATGGAATGGATGATGGCAGGCAAGTACTTGGCGCGGAGTAGAACGTAATTGGTGAGCAGTCTCGCGACCTTGCCTGCGTTCTTGGTCCACGGGTAGGCGCGCAGCAGCTTGAGCTGAAGGCGTGTGCCCGCAACCACCGGATGCAGGGACGCGTACTCGGATGACTCCAACCATTCGCCCAGCTTGCGCATCTGGTAGACGATCTTCTCGGGCGGACAGATCTCGTGATAGTACAGCCGGTGCAAGGGGTTTTCCTTGCGGTACGGGCAGCCCTTGGCCACCGCATCCGGCGTGACCATGGCGTAGAGCTTGCGGACGAAATCGAGATCAACGACTGGTGGCTTCTTGGCCCGAGCCAACTCGCGCAGATAGTCCGCGGCTTGCTTGTGCGTGCGAACCTCTTCGTAGGTCGGAATCAGGGAAACGTCGCTGATGATTCGCTGGTCGATAGCGGCTTTCAACTCGGAATAGGAAAGCACGACGCCGTCGAGGGCGTTGTCGTGGAAGAGCCACGAGATATCCAGCTTGTACTGGTAGTCACTCGTGACCTTGTCTGGAAAACTGCTGGCCTTCTCGGCAAGCATTCCCATTTTTGCGTCAAGTTCGAACAACCTCGCTTCCATGGACAACCACTCCTTCTCCTGGCTGAACCGCCTCTTGACATGCGCGTTATCGCTCAAAAGAAGCCTTTAGTCAAGCGGGGTTACGCATATTGGACGTCAGTTTGTATGTGATTTTTATTACTACTTGTTTAGTGATAGAACGCCTATGACGGATTCTGATGAAGGCCGCAATATCATTCAATCTGCTTGCAATTATTAGGGAAAAGCAGGGTGCAAAAAATTGACTTGGCGAGCGGCGGTTGGATGATGGTTGGGTTTCGTGCGCTACGAATGAACTGCCCGTATTGGGTTTCTATTCCGTTGGGGGCGCGGGATCGCCCCGTCACCGACGGCAATGGAACAGTGAGTCTCAGGCGCCCGCCGACAAACTTTGCCATCGATGATTACCGAGATCGCTCAAGACCCTGGCCACTCACCCGTCCTTTTAGAAGAGACCTTGGGGTTCCTTGCGCCCTCCGCGGGGGGCGTGTACTGCGATGCCACGGTTGGGCTGGGTGGACATGCCGCCGCGATCTTGCGGCGTTCGTCTCCCGACGGGCGGCTGGTTGGTATCGACCGCGACCAGGAGGCCATCGCACGCGCGGCGGAGAACCTTGCGCCGTTTGGCGAGCGGGTGGTGCTGGAGCACGCGCGCTTCGGATCCATCCGCTCCATCTTGGAAGGCGCCAAGACTCCTCTCGTGGATGGCTGCGTGGTGGACCTGGGGGTTTCGTCCATGCAACTCGACCGCTCCGAGCGGGGATTCTCGTTCCGCCACAACGGCCCGCTCGACATGCGCATGGACCAGTCCCTGGGCGAGACTGCGGCGGATTTTTTGCGCCGGGCGGATGTGGACGAACTCGAACGGATCTTGCGCGATCTCGGCGAGGAGCGCTTCGCCCGCAAGATTGCCCACACCATCGTCGAGGCGCGCGGCAGTGAGGATCTGTCTACCACCTTTGCCCTGTCTCAACTCATCGCGCGCACCATCGGCAGACGCGAGCGCAACAGAGATCCCGCCACGCGAACCTTTCAGGCCCTGCGCATCGCCCTAAACGACGAGCTCGGCGAACTCGAGAGGTTTTTGACCGATGCCCCATCGTGTCTGAAGCCCGGCGGACGCCTGGTGGTCATCAGTTTTCATTCGCTTGAGGATCGAATGGTCAAGCGAAGCTTCCGCACGCTGGCCGCCCGTGACGCCGACGCCAAGCCGTGCCTACGCATTCTGACCAAACACGTGGTCACCGCCAGCGATGAAGAGCGCGCGCGCAACCCGCGTTCGCGCTCGGCCAAGTTACGCGCGGTGGAAAGGTTGTCCGTATGACTTCCCCAGCCGCCGTAGCCAAAGCGGTCGTTGAATCTGGCGGTGCAAGGCGCAGGCTGAGCTTTGGCCTGATTGGCTTGATTGTGCTGGGCGTGACCCTGGTGGCGACCGCGCACGTGGCGGTTCACGCCAAGCGCATCGAGGTCGCCATCGCGCTCGGCAAGGAGGAGCGGGCCTCTCGCGAGCTGACCCTGCAACGCCGGAATCTCGAAATCGAGATCGGCATGCTCAAGGATCCCGCGCGCATCATCGCCATCGCGCGCGATCAGCTCGGCATGCGACCGCCCGCCCCAGCGGACATTCACGCGGGTTTGGCCAACGCGGGGGCAAAGCAAAAATGACGACCACTTGGACCAAGTTGCGCGTGGTCCTGTTCGGGCTGGGTCTGCTTGGCCTGGCCACCCTGGTCGGACGGCGCGCGGTACAGCTGCAGGTGCGCGAATCGGCGCAGCTGCGCGAGTGGGCCGAGAACAACTACCTGCGCGAGATCGAAATTGCGCCACGCCGGGGCCGCATCCTTGACCGCAAGGGCAACGAGCTGGCCTCGACGGCGGATCTGGATTCGGTGTACTGCAACCCGCGCCAGTTGGCTTTCGTGCAGGACGGCAGCCGCAAACTGGCTGCGGCCTTGCATATGGACGTGCGTGAACTGGACAAGAACTTGGCCGGCAAGCGCGAGCAGTATTTCGCGTGGGTCAAGCGGCGCGTGACGCCCGACGAGAGCAAGGCCGTGGCCGCCCTGGGATTGACCGGCGTGGGCACGCGTAAAGAGCCGCGCCGGGTCTACCCCAACGGGGCGCTGGCCGCGACCGTAGTCGGCCACGCCGGTCTCGACGGCAAGGGCCTGGAAGGCGTGGAGCTTGGCTTCGAAAAAGCCTTACAAGGTACCGGCATGGAAGTCGTGGGCGTGCACGACCGACTGGGCCGCGACCTGCTGGTCGACGGTGCCATCGATTCGTCGTCGTCGGCGGGCAAGGATCTGGTGCTCAGCCTCGACCGCTACCTGACCTTCGAAACCGAACGCATCCTGGCTGAAACCGTGACCAAGCACAATGCCAAGGCCGGAATGTCGGTGATGATCGACCCGCGCACGGGCGAGATCCTGGCCATGGCCAGCGTGCCTACCTACAACCCCAACGATCCGTCGGACGCCGCCAAGCGCGGCGCGCGCAACCGCACCATCTCGGACACCTTTGAGCCTGGCTCGACGCTCAAGACCTTCACCTTCGCCGCGGCCCTAGACGCGGGCAAGGTCAGGCCCGAGGACAAGTTCGACTGCCAGATGGGCCAGCTGGTGGTCGGCAAGTTCCACATTCGCGACGACCATCCCAAGGGCGTGCTGAGCGCGGCCGAGGTGTTCAAGTTTTCGAGCAACATTGGCACCGTGAAGATCGCCCGCCGTCTCGGCAAGGAAGGACTGTGGAACGCGCTCGACCGCTTTGGTTTCGGCCGGCCGACCTATCTTGGCTTGCCTGGCGAGCGTCGCGGGATCTTGCGCCCCATCTCGCGCTGGGGTGAAATCGAATTTGCCACGCACGCTTTCGGCCAGGGCTTGACCGTGACGCCCGTGCAACTGGCCGCCGGATTCGCCGCTATTGCCGCTTACGGCGTCTACCATCCGCCACGGCTCGCGCTGCACTACATTGGCAGCGACGGAAAACCCGAGGCGGTAGAACGGCCGGTTGAAGCGCGCGGTGACACGCGCGTGATGTCCGAAAGCGCGGCGCGCACCCTGCTTGCGATCATGCAGGGCGTGACCGAAGACGGAACCGCCAAGGCCGCCGCAATTCCGGGCTACCCCGTCGCTGGCAAGACCGGCACCGCGCAGAAGGTGACCAACGGTCGCTACGATTCGTCGAAGTTTCTTTCGTCCTTTGTCGGCATCGTGCCCGCCGACAACCCTCGCTTGGTGGTTGCCGTGATGATCGACGAGCCGCAAGGGATCCACTACGGCGGCGTGGTGGCCGCACCCGCTTTCAAGGCCATTGCCGAGAGCGCGCTTCGCTATCTCGGTGTGGCGCCTTCGATGCCCGCGGTCGCCCAAGACAAGCAGAACAAGAAGCCCGGCAAGTCTCAACCCAGGCCAGCCGTGGTCGAAGCAGAGCCCGATGGCCCCGGACTCGACGAACCGGCCGCGGTGGTGGCCAGCGAACAGAGCGACGCCGAAGATGGCGCCCTGGCCGAGGATGACGAAACGCCGACGGCGGCGACAGGTGGCGGGCCAGTCGCATTTCCCGATTTCACCGGCATGAGCATAGGCGAGGCCATCCGGGCCGCGCGCAAGGCTGGCGTTGAATTGATTCCGTCGGGTAGCGGAGTCGCGGCCAGCCAGTCGCCCAAGCCAGGCCCGGCATCCGCGGACACGGTCTGCCGTGTTTCTTTCCAACGCAGGGGAGGCTAGAAGATCCCATGGCGCGGCTTTCGGACCTGCTCAGGAACGTGGACGGCGCACGCGTGGTTTCGGGTACCGACACGTTGGAGATCGGCGAGGTTCGCGACGATTCGCGCCGGGTTCGTGCCGGCGATCTCTTCGTGGCCATTCCAGGCACCAAGCAGGACGGGCGCAGGTTCATCGACGACGCTCTGGCCAAGGGCGCGGCGGCCATTCTTACGGAAGCAGAAGGCGTGTCCGACAGCGAGCTGGCGAGCAAGGTTGCTCTGATCATCGTCCCGAGTGCGCGCCAGGCTCTCGGCGTGGTGGCAGCCAACCGCTTCGCGGCGGCCTCGGCGCTGACCTTGACCGCGGTGACCGGGACCAACGGCAAGACCACCACGACCTATCTCGTCGAGTCCATTCTGGCCGCGGCTGGGCGCAAGCCGGGCGTCATCGGCACCGTCGGCTACCGCTTTGGCGGCAGGCAAAAGCAGGCGCTCTTGACCACGCCGGGGGCGCTGGAATTGCATGGCAACATGGCCGAGATGAAGCAAGCCGGCGCCAGCGACGTGGTCATGGAGGCGTCGTCCATCGCGCTCGAACAGCGCCGCCTGGCCGGCTGCCGGTTTCGCGTCGCTGCGCTCACCAACATCACCCAGGATCACCTAGACTACCACGGCACCATGGCGAGCTACTTCGCGGCCAAGCGCATCTTGTTCCAGGAGTTGATGGCGCCCGCGACTGGCCTCGGCGTGTTCTTCGTCGATGATGCGCAGGGGTTGGCCATGAAGAACGAGGCGACTTGCCCGACGCTCACCCTGACCCGGCAAGATCGCGGAGCGGACGTCGCGGTTGTCGAAAGGCGACTCGGCGCGGATGGCATTCGCGCGCGTCTTGCCACGCCGTCGGGCATGCTGGAGATCGTCTCGCCGCTGGTGGGCGAGTTCAATCTGGACAACTTGCTGACCGCGGTCGGGATCGCGCTTGGCCACGGCATTTCCGCGGACGCCATCGCCACGGGCTTGGCCCGCTTGCGTGGGGTTCCGGGCCGGCTCGAAGCCGTGGCCAACGAGGCCGGCGTGCTTTGCGTGGTCGACTACGCGCACACCCCGGATGCGCTCGAACGCGCTCTCGATGTTCTCCGTCCGCTCGTCAAGGGCCGGCTTATCTGCGTCTTCGGTTGCGGTGGCGACCGCGATCGCGGCAAGCGGTCGCTCATGGGCGAGGCCGCTGCCGCGCGCGCCGACATCGCTCTCGTGACCTCTGACAATCCGCGCACGGAGAAGCCCGAGTCGATCATCGAGATGATCCTCGAGGGCGTGCGCCGCACGGGAAAGCCCGAACGAAGCGCGGCCGACCTCGTGCAAGGGCAGAGCGGATTCCACGTCGAGCCCGACCGTGGAGTTGCGATCTCTCGCGCGGTGGCCTTGGCGCGCGTGGGAGACGTGGTTCTCCTGGCGGGCAAAGGCCACGAGGACTACCAGATCGTCGGCACCGAGAAGACTCACTTCGACGACTGCGAGATCGCGGCGGCCGCCTTCGCGGCACGGAGGGGCGCGTGACCGAAGCCGCTTCGCCCAAGGTTCGCCCACTCGGCTGGGCCTGCGCGGCCATGGGCGGAACCATGCTGATCGAAGCAAAACATCCGGGCGCGACTTTCATCGGCGTGGCCATCGACAGCCGCGAGGTGAAGCCAGGGCGTCTCTTCTTCGCGCTTCCCGGCGAGCGTGTGGATGGCTTCGATTTTTGCGCGGCCGCGGCCAAGGCCGGCGCCGCCGCCGTGGTCGTGGCCGCGGATCGAGGGATGCCGGCGGGATGCGACCCTGTGCCCGTGCTCGCCGTCAGCGACGTGCGGCGCGCGCTCGGCGATCTGGCACGTGCGGTGCGGATGCACTTCAAAGGGCGCGTGGTTGGTGTCACGGGATCGAACGGCAAGACTACGACCAAAGAGCTTGTCGCCGCCGCACTCTCGCCAGCGGGCTCTGTCTTGCGCACGCAGGGCAATTTGAACACGGATGTCGGCCTACCCATGACCGTGCTCGAATCGACCGAGGAGGAGGACTTCTGGGTTCTGGAAATGGCCATGCGCGCGCGCGGGGAGATCGCCTATCTGGCCGACATCGGCAGGCCCCACGTCGGGGTCGTGACGAATGTGGCGGGCGCGCACCTTGAACGCCTGGGCTCTATCGAGGAAGTCGCGCGCGCCAAGGGCGAACTCTTCCACGGCCTCGCCGACGGCGGAGTGGCTGTCTTGCCGGCCGACGATCTGCTGCTCGAACTCGAAGCCAGCCACCTGCCCGAGGAGCGCAAACTTCGCTTCGCGCCTTCCGGCCCGCGGCCAATGCGTGCGCAGGTGCGAATTCTCGAATGCATTCCCGCAGGCGAGCGCGGATCCGTGGTTCGCCTTTCGGTGGGCTCCACGCCGGTGACCGTGCGTCTGCCCCTCGCGGGAGAGCACAATGCGCGCAACGCCGCCGCGGCCCTCGCGGTTGCGTCGGCGTGCGAGATTCCGATCCTTGCCGCAGCCAAGGCGCTGGAGACGGCCACTCTGCCGCCGCACCGGTCGCGGCTGTACGTCTTGGCTGGCCGCCGTGTGATGGACGACTGCTACAACGCCAACCCGACCTCGATGCTGGCCGCGCTGGGCGCAGTGGCCGCCTCGGCGGGCGCCTCGGGAAGTGCCTTCGCGCTTCTTGGCGACATGCTGGAACTTGGTCCCGAGACGGCCAAGGCGCACGAGGAGCTGGGCCAGCAGGCTGTTCGTCTCGGATTCGCCGGGTTGGCCGCGGTGGGCGAGCTGGCCGCGCACGTGGCGGCCGGGGCCCGATCGGCCGGGCTGAACCGGAATCGCGTGCTCGCCACGCTGGATCCGGATCTCGCCGCATCCGCGGTCGCCGAGTGGTCCAATCCTGGGGATTGGGTGCTGGTGAAGGCGTCGCGTGGGATGCGCCTGGAGCGCGCCCTCGATGCGCTCGCAAGAAAGTTGGGGACGTAAATGCTCTTTCACCTCTTTCAACGGCTGCGGGGCGAATTCGGGGCGTTCAACGTCTTCCGCTACGTCTCGACGCGCACCATGCTCGCCACGTTGACCTCGCTTTCCATCACCTTCCTGGTGGCGCCGTGGTTCATCCGGCGGGCGCGCGCGCGCCAGCTCGGTGAGGTGATTCGCGACGACGGCCCCGCTGGCCACGCCAGCAAGCAGGGCACGCCGACCATGGGCGGCGCGCTCATCATCATGGCCCTGGTTACGGGCACGGTGCTGTGGTGCGACCTGACCAGCCCTCTGGTGTGGCCCGCGCTTTTCGTGACCGTGGGTTACGGGGCACTCGGTTTCGTCGATGACTACCTGAAGATCACCAAGAAAAACAAGCGCGGCGTGCCGGGCAAGCTGAAGCTTTTGGTGCAATTCGTGGTCGGCGCGGTGGCCGTGGGCTGGCTGTTCTACGGCGGTGGCCTTGCGCCGGAAATTCGTCAGCGTCTCGCCGTGCCCTTGCTCAACTTCGAGCACCACCATATCCAGATCCCGCTCCTCCTCTACGCTACCGTCGGATTAGTCCTGGTGGTCATGGGTTGCTCCAATGGGGTGAATCTCACCGACGGCCTCGACGGCCTTGCCATCGGCCCGGTCATCGTCTCGGCCTTCACCTATATGTTGCTGTGCTACGCCGCCGGACAGACCCTGGCTGGCTTCAACATCGCGCACTACCTGGGCATGGCGCACGTGGCGGGCGCGGGCGAGTTGACGGTGTTCTGCGGCGCTATTGGCGGCGCGGGCATTGGATTCCTTTGGTACAACACTCACCCGGCGCAGGTGTTCATGGGCGACGTGGGCGCGCTCGCCCTGGGCGGCGCCATTGGCTTCGTGGCCCTGGCCACCAAAACCGAGCTGTCGTTGCCGGTGATTGGCGGCATTTTCGTGGTCGAGGGTTTTTCCGACATCATCCAGGTCGGCTACTACAAGGCGACCAAGCGGCGCATCTTCTTGATGGCCCCGATCCATCACCATTTCGAGAAAAAGGGCTGGCCAGAATCCCGCATCGTGGTGCGTTTCTGGATCGTTTCCTTTTTCTGCGCCATCGTTGGCTTGCTACTGACGTTGAAGGTTCGTTGATGCAGTCTCCCCAGCGCGATTTGACCGGCAAACGCGTCCTGGTGGTCGGCCTTGGCCGCTCCGGGATCGCGGCGGCGCGGTTGTGCGCCATGCGTGGAGCGCGCGTGACCGTGAACGACACCAAGGACACCGCCCAGTTGCGTTCGGACCTGGCCCTTTTGCCTGCGACCGTGCGCCAGGAACTGGGGGGACATCCCGCCGAGATCTTCGTCGGACAGGACTTGATCGTGCTGTCCCCTGGCGTCCCGCCCATGCCCCAGATCGACGCCGCACGGGCCAAGGGCGTGTTCGTCACGGGCGAACTCGAGCTGGCGTCGTGGTACGTGGAATCGACCATGGTCGCCATCACGGGCACCAACGGCAAATCGACCACCACGACCTTGTGTGGCGCCATGCTGGGGGCCAATGGCCGGCCCACCTTCGTGGGCGGCAACCTGGGCACGCCGCTGTCCGAAGCCGTCGGCACGCACGCCGGGCGCCCGGGTGGCAACTGCGTGGTCGAGGTGTCCAGCTTCCAGCTCGAAACCGTGCGTACGTTCCGCCCCCAAGTGGCGGTGCTGCTCAATATCTCGCCCGACCACCTCGACCGCTACCCCGATTTCGCGGGCTACGTCGCCGCCAAACAGCGCATCTTCGCCGCCCAGACCGCGTCGGACTTTGCCGTGATCAACATCGACGACCCCAACGTCGAGACCGCGGCCCGCAACATCCAAAGCCGGTGCGTGCTCATCTCGACCCACCGGGCGCTTGGCGTCGGCGGTTGGCTCGAGGGCGATTCCTTGTGCGTCCGTCTTCCCGGCGGCCCCATCGAATACTATCCCGCGCAACTGCCTGGCCTGGTGGGCCGGCACAATCAAGAGAACGCCCTCGCCGCGCTGGTGGCCGCGCGCCTGATCGGAACCTTGCCAGCCGAGGCCCGCCACGCGCTGGTTTCGTTCCGCCCGCTGCCCCATCGCATGGAGCTGGTGGGCGACTTCAACGATATCGAGTTCTACGACGATTCCAAGGGCACCAACGTGGGCGCCGTGGTGGCGGCGCTCGACGGATTCCCGCGCAAGGTCGTGCTCATCGCGGGTGGCAAGGACAAGGGCGGCTCGTACGCGCCGCTGGCCGAGGTCATGAAGAAGCACGGGCGCGCCGCGGTTCTCATCGGCGAGGCCGCGCCCAAGATCAGGGCCGTCCTCGAGCCGGTCGTACCGGTCAAGATGGCCTCGTCCATGGACGACGCGGTCGAGCTCGCCGCCGAGCTTGCCGAGCGTGGGGACGCGGTGGTGCTCTCGCCTGCTTGCTCCAGTTTCGACATGTATCGCGACTACGCCCACCGAGCCGAGGTTTACCGAGCCGCGGTCCAGGTGCTCATCAGCAGTACCTCGGACAAGATCCCCCTCGATCCGGAGATCGACTGATGATCTTGCGTGAACGCATCGCCGCGTGGTGGCCGGGGCGCAAGCGCGATCTGCTCGCCGAGTTCGGCGAACGATCGGATCCATCGGAAGGCCCGGACCTGTGGCTGGTCGGCGCGGTGCTGGCCTTGACCGGGTTTGGCATCGTGATGGTGTTTTCGGCCGGCGCCGTGTTCGCGGCCAAGACCTACGGCGACTGGACCTACTTCCTCAAGCGCGAGTCCGTGTACGCCGGCGCCGGCCTGCTCGCGTTCTTCGTGGGCTCGCGCCTCGACTACTCTGTCTATCGCAAGATCACCTATCCGTTGCTGTTCTTGAGCATGCTGTCGCTGGCGGCGGTACTGAAACTGGGCCCGTCCATCAACGGCGCCGTTCGCTGGTTTCGCCTGGGTCCGCTGTCCTTTCAGCCGTCGGAGCTGGCCAAGTTCGCGCTCGCGCTCTACCTCGCGGTCTTGCTTGCGCGCAAGGCCGAGAAGGTGCGCGATTTCTCCATTGGCTTTCTGCCGCCCCTGATCATGACCGGAGTTTTTCTTGGGCTTCTGCTCAAGCAGCCCGACCTTGGCACCGCCGTGATCATCGGCGTGACCGCGCTTGGGCTGATGTTCGTGGCGGGCACGCGCACGAGCTACATCTTGATTTCCGTGCTCATCGCCGCGCCCATCGGCTGGAAAGTGTTCATCACCGGCGAATCCTGGCGCATGAAGCGCCTGCTGGCTTTCCTCTATCCTTGGCAGTACCGCCGCAATACCGGCTACCAGCTATACGAATCGCTCATCAGCGTGGGCTCGGGCGGGGTGTGGGGTCAGGGCCTTGGCCAGGGCCACCAGAAACTCTTCTTCCTGCCCGAGGCGCACACCGATTTCATTCTCGCAGTAGTCGGTGAAGAGCTGGGCCTGGTCGGAATCCTGGCCGTGCTAGCGGCGTTTTCGCTGCTGGTGTGGCGCGGGTTGCGCGCCTCCATGCGCGCGCGCGACGCCTATGGTTGCTACTTGGCTTTCGCCATTACCTGCCTTTTCGGGCTGCAAACCCTCGTCAACATGTGCGTGGTGCTGGGCCTCCTGCCGACCAAGGGATTGCCCTTGCCCTTTGTCAGCTACGGCGGCACGGCCCTGGTCATGAGCCTGTTCATGGCCGGTGTACTGGCCAACATTTCGGCGCGCATGCCCGAGCCGTCGCGCATGACCCTGTGGCAATCGCTGCGCACGGTACGCAGCCGGTCCAAGAACCGGCGCACGGGCACGCCTGACGTGCGCGTCGTCGTCGAGGTTCCCTAGCTTGCGCCTGCTCGTCGCTGGTGGCGGAACTGGCGGTCATCTTTTTCCGGGCATCGCCGTCGCCGACGAAGTGGTCCGGCGCGGCGGCGAGGTGCTGTTCGTGGGCACGAGCCGCGGCATCGAAACCCGCGCCGTGCCCGCCGCTGGCTACGCGCTCGAAACCTTGCAAGTGAGCGGACTCAAACGCATGGGGCTTTGGGGCACCGTGCGCGGCCTCGGCCGCGTGCCGCTGGCCATCGCCCGATCGATCGGGATTTTGCGCCGGTTCAAGCCAGAGCTGATACTGGGCGTGGGCGGCTATGCCTCGGGTCCGATGGTGCTTGCCGCTGTTCTGCTCGGCTATCCCACCGCGATTCAAGAGCAGAACAGCGTGCCGGGCATTACCAATCGCGTGCTCGGCCGGCTGGTGCGCGCGGTGTTCATTGCCTTCGAGGATGCGGCTCGATTTTTTCCCGCGCGGAAGATCGAACGCCTCGGCAATCCCGTGCGCCAGAAGATCGTTGCGGCTCTGCAGGGCGCGGGCAAGACAAGGCGGGCGGCGGAGAAGTTGCGCATCTTCGTCGTGGGCGGCAGTCAGGGTGCGCGGGCGGTGAGCGATCTCGTGACCGGCGCGGCAGCCGCGCTTGCCACCGCGAACGTGGATTTCGCGCTCGTGCACCAGACTGGCGGCGCGGATCTCGATCGCATTCAAGAACGCTATCGCGTGCTCGGCCTCGCCGATCGTGTGGTGGTGAAGGCATTCATCGAGGACATGGCCGCCGCCTATGCCGAGGCCGACCTCGTCGTCGCGCGTGCCGGCGCTTTGACCCTGGCTGAACTTGCAATCGCGGGAAAGCCCGCGATTCTCATCCCGCTGCCCACCGCCGCGGACGATCATCAACGCAAGAATGCCGCGCAGTTTGCGAACGCCGGCGCAGCGCTGGTCATCGATCAGGGCACCGCTCGTGCCGAGGATCTGGCCGCCGCGATCACTTCCCTCGCGCAAGATGGCGGCAAACGCGCCGACATGAGCGCTGCCATGCGCGGCCTCGCGCACCCGCAAGCCGCGCAGGCCATCGTGGATCGCCTGGAGACGCTGGTGCGCAATCCTTGAGCATCAACGCACGGGTGGTGGAGTCGGCGGCTGAGGCCAGAGGCGGTCGGCTCAGGGGTCAAATGGCATCGCTATTTGCGTCCCGCTCGTATCAAAACTCACCGGGCTTGGTCCGATTCCCGTGTCGTAAGTGACGATGGCCTTCACGGTGGCCGAACTGGAGAACGGTGGGGAGTGATGAATGGCCACGATGCCATCGCCCTGCGCCCCGGCCGGCAGCTTGGCCTTGTAGTCTGCAAGTTGCTGGGGGTCTTTGAGCTGGTCGCGAAAAGCGATGGCACCGCTTACCACCGAGGCAGGAATCGCAGGCCAAAAGAAGCCCTCGTATGTGGTTTGGTCATCAACCGTAAAATCTGCCCACGCCTGTGATTCGGCGATGACGATACCGTCAATTCCGCGGACGAGCGCAGCGTCGAGAATCGTGGCGACAAACGCCCCGACAACGGGGCCGGAGGAGCCCGACGAAATGCCGACGTCCTGGACCTGGCAATCGGGCACGCCCATGGCCTTGAAGTAGGCCCGTAGGTGGGCAGTAACCACGTCGGCGTCGAGACTGAAGGATGGGCGGTCCAGTGCAGGTGAGCCGCCAGTCGACAATGCACCGACGCTCCCATTGGCAGCGATGGCGATGACTCCTTGGCTGCCAACCCAGCGCACCAGCCCGTCGGCGTCCTCGCGTACGGGTGTTGAACCGAAAGCGAAGCGCGATTTCGAAAGGTCGTACGAGGCGCCCGGCAAATCCTGTCCAGACCAGCAAGTTGGTGAAGCGTTGCCCCCGTCGCCGCCGTCCGCTGGGGCGACAGTCCCCGGGTCACTGTCGCTCGTGCATGCGGCGCCCAGTAGACCAAGAAGTGCGACGGCAGTGCGAAGGAACTTGTGATGATTCATTCTGGCTCCGACTAGCAGCAAGCGCCGTGCCACGATAGATCCCGCGGATCCAAGCGCCAGGGCAGTCGCATTGCGAATCCATCCCATCAACCGCGACACCGTCGTCGCGATCGCGTCGCACACGTCGCGTGCTGGGAATCGATCCCCAAGGGCTCTTGGCATCCTTGGGCGTCGATGCGCTGGGTTCAGGGAGCTACCCAGATCTTCACGTTCTGGAACGAGTCGATCAGGCGGTAGCCCTTGCCGGGCAAATAGCCTGCCGCGGGCCAAGACGCCCAGTTCCCCTCGACGAACAGATGTGGCATGTGCTGGTTCATCATGCCCACTACTTCGTCGTGGGTGACAATGCCGATGCGGCGCCGCTCTTTTTGCGACAATCGGGGGGCAGCACGAAAACCAAAATCGTTGGCCAACGTGGAAATGATCGGGGTCCGGGTCGTGACGAAATAGCCCGGCCACCAACTTGCGCCCATGGGCTGGTTCGCGGCATCGATCTTCTGCGCCACCGTGAGGATCGTCGGAATGGACCAGCGGGCCACGCGATCCTTCAGCAAAACGCCAGGGACGCCCTCGCCGGTCACAACATAGCGTTTGAGATCGCGCACCCCCAAGATCACATAAGGGATCGCCAGCACCACCAAGAGCGGCCACGCCTTCCACCCACGCAAAGAAGCAAAGGCCACGACGGTTTCCACCACCAGGAACGGCACCAGCAAACAGAAATACTGCGGATCGGTCGGGCTCGGAACCAGGCTGACCAAGAACAGCGCGAACCACAGATAGGAAGTGAGGCGGTTGCGGCTTGAAAAGGGAGACAGCAAGGCGACGAGCGCTGCTACGGTCAAGCCGAGGAACTGCAAGCTTCCGGGTAGCCGCCCCTTGCCGTCGAGGTAGAAAACGGACAACAAGGTATTCTTTTTGTTGGGCAGGTTGTTGATGAACCCAGTTTGTCCAAACTCGCGGATGCTGTGGTAGGTCCAGTTGCCGAAGGCGAAATTGTGCCAGTCGCGAAAAACATAGGGCAGGAGCAAGAGCGCACCGGCGAGCGCGCCCGCTGCCAAGGCAGCGACGAACTTCAGTCCGCGGCGCGAGATCCCGTGCCGGCGCAGGAGAAACAGTAGCGCGCAGGGAAAGGCCACGACGACGTACAGGCGGCACTCGACGGCCAGGGCGAAGGCCAGTCCGCCGCACGCCACGACCAGCGGAGTCTGCGCGGCCTCGAGCAGTAGAACCCCAAGCGACAGCAGAAAAGCGGTCAGCCCGAAAGGCTTGGCGATGGTGAACCAACCTCCGACCAATCCGGTGATGAGATACACCGCCGCGCCGACCGCGGCCCAGCACTTGCGTCGGCACGCGCGCAGGAGGATCTCCAGGATCACGAGGCCCGTGCCCACGGCAATCAAACTGGAAAGCAGCCGCGCACAGTACCAGCCGCGTCCGAAAAGCCAGAAGCAAGCCCCGTAGACATGCTCCCAAAATGGCATCTGCGGGTAGAAGAAGTCGGTGTAGAGCCGCTTGCCCTCGGAAACCAGCCGTGCCGCTTGCAACAAATACCCTTCGTCTCCGTCGATCAGGCGCAGCCGTCCGATGGGGATGAAGAATGCGGCGAGCCCCAGCGCGACGATGAGCCGCAGCCACCAACGCTTGGCCGCCCCTGGTGGGGCTTCCACCGCGCTGGCGAACTGTCGCCCGATCCCGGCCCAGGCACGGTGAAGAACGGACATTCCCGCGCTGTCCTCTGCCGGCTTCGTCGCGGGGGATTGGCTTTCATGGGACGCAGCAGGCATCTGAACTTCTACTACCACGCCCTACGAAAACCGGTCTATCGGACTCGTGGGTTCGGCGCCGTCCGGTAGATCTGGCGCAAAGCTAACGCGCAGGTGGTGGGGGTGGCGGAGGAGGCGGTGGTGGTGGGGGTGGCGGAGGAGGCGGTGGTGGTGGGGGTGGCGGAGGAGGCGGCGGTAGTGGTGGCGGCAAGCGCGCAGGCGCGCCGGCCCTGGGCGAAGGCAGATTCAGTCGCGGCGGCTGATCGGTTTTCGCGCGCAAAGGCGCGCTGTCACTGGCCTTGGGCGCGCTCTTCTCCGACGGAGATGCAACCCACAGGATGCCTCCGACCAGGACCAGACCCAAGCAAAGCCCAGCGGTCTTGCCGGCTGCTGGCCATTGCATGAGCAGCTTGGAGACGACGGCAATGGTCAGACCCAGAGCGCCGAGCACGACGAGCACTATGCCGAGGGATTGCATGGATTGATCCTTCACGCATAGTAACCCAAGCGCATGGACGGCGCTTGACCGACCGGAAGAAACGCGTGGGTTAGCGGCAAGTATCCTCTGCGTATCGCTGGCAAGAAGGCAGGGCAAATTGTGCGTTTGCCGGGGTCTGTGGTGGACACGCGACGTTGCTGTCCCGCGCGCCGATGGGCAAACTTTCACGTGTGAAACGATGACCACCAGCAATCCGGAACCGTTCGAGATCGAGGTGGCGGCGTTGAGCGATGCGGGCACCGAGCGCGGCCACAATGAAGACCACTGTGGCAAGTACATCAAGAGCAAGACTTGTGGCCTAGTCGCGGTGGCGGACGGTATGGCCACGTTGGAGGGAGGCGAACTGGCCAGCCAGCGCGCCATCCTGGCGCTGATGCGCTCGTTTCGCGAACTGGCGCCGGGAATGACCCAGACGCAACGACTGGTGCGAGCCGCCCGCAACGCCAACTACGAGGTCTACGACATGGCCGTGGTCGTACCCCAGTTGCGCGGGATGAGCACGACCTTGACGGCCGTGTCCATCAGCGAAGGCGAGCTGACCGCCGCGCATGTGGGCAACAGCCGGGTGTACTTGCTTCGCGATGGTTACATCAACCAGCTCAGCAAGGATCACACGGTGGCCGCCGAGGCGGCCGAAAAGACCGGCCACTATGTGCTCAGGGGCAGCGATGTGCTCACGCGCAGCCTGGGCCGGGAGTTGCTTGTCCCCATCGACCTATTCGAGATCGATCTCGTGCAAGGCGATGTGGTTGTGCTTTGCACCGACGGTCTTCATCGCGTGCTGGAAGATCTGCAAATCGTCGAGCTGGTGAAAGGCCTCGACGCCGCCAGCGCATGCCGAAGACTCATCGACGAGGCCAACGCCATCGGAACCATCGACAACCTGACCGCCGCCGTCGTTCGCGTGGTGGGCGAGACGCCAGGGTTGCGGCGGTAAGAGGGCACAGAGATCAGGGAGGGCACAGAGGAAGTTGGGAACCGGTGGTCAGTCTTCTGGACCAAGGCAGAAGCGCTGGCGTTTTCCTCATGTGCTCGGCCCAGGCGGGGTGGCGGGAGACCATGCGGCGGTCCATCCAGGGCACGCTGACGAAGACGAAGAGGAGGGTGATGGAAAGCGGTCCAATGATGTCGATGACGGACCAGATCCAGCTGGGATGGGCCGCCATGCCGAAGAGAAACAGGCCCCACCAGAAGAGAATTTCGCCCAGATAGTTTGGGTGGCGGCACAGCGACCACAGGCCCGAGTCGAGAATTCCGTCTTTGTCGTGTGGCGAGCGCAGGTAGCGGCGGAGCTGATGATCGGCGATGGTCTCGATAGCGATGGCCAGCCCGGTGACGAGTGCGGCGGCGAGGTCAAGAATGGCGAAACCGGAGTGGGTGAGCGCGGGGAAAAGCGGGACAAGGCCCAAGAAGACCCAGGCTGTCGGCAAGAGGTGGACGGATGCCAGGCTGGCCGGCCAGTAGGCCTTGCCGGTCTTGGTGCGAATTTCCACGTAGCGAAAGTCCTCGTCGGCAGGGCCGCGCCAGCGCAGGGCCCAGTTGGCGGTGAGGCGCACGCCCCAGACTGCGAGAAGCGCAAGGATGAGAAGCTGGCGCACGCCGAAAGTGTCAGCAGCGGCCGACCAGTAGATGGCAATCGGCAAAGGTGCCACGCTCCAGTAGGGATCGTAGACGCTTGAATTGTCGAGCGCGACGCTGAAGGCGAACACGACCAGCGTGGCGGCGACGTCAGTCAAGGCCACGACGTAGATGGGATGAATGCCTTCAAGCGCGCTGCCGACCGCAAAGGCTACCAGCAGCGCCATGGCGTAGGCCGCCGCGACGAAGACTTGCCCGGCAGGTTTGGATTGCACGACACGCATGGGTCTATCGATACAACTTGCGGGTGGCGCGGCCCATGATCCGAATGGCCATTCGGCGCGGCAGTAGGCGATTCATGACGAAAGCCGAAAAGCGGTAAAACGCGCCGGGAACGATGCTGGGACCGCGGCTAAGGGACGCGAGTGTCTTTTCGGCAACGAAGTCTGGATCCAGCAAGGGCACTTTGCTCGGTCGTGGCTTCGAGGCTGCGTAGCCCGGCGTGCGCGTGGCCCCCGCGCGACAGGCGATCACGTGCACGCCACTTGAGCCCAGTTCGTCCCACAGTGCCTCGGCCAACAGCAGGTTGAATGCCTTCGAGGCCGCGTAGGAAGCGATCCATGGGCCACCTTGCGAACCGGCGGTAGAGGTCATGAGAACGATGCCGCCGCGTTTTCGCCCGGCCATTGCGCTGCCGAAGAGGTGAGCGAGCACGAGGGGTCCCCGGCAATTCACGTCGAGTACGCGTAGGTGATCCTCGACGGGATGGTCGAGGAACGGGCCGATGGTTGAATAGGCGGCGTTGTAGACGAGCAGGCCGACCTCGAGATCGGCGGTGAGGTTCTGGACGACGGTCAGGAGATCCGGCCGGGCCAGATCCATGGCCAGAACGCGCACCTCGATGCCGTGGGCAGATCGTAGGTCAGCGGCCAGGACGTCCAGGGCGGCCTGGCCGCGCGCGATGAGCAGCAGGTTGAGTCCGCGGCCAGCGAGCTGCCGCGCGAAGGCTTCGCCGAGCCCGACCGATGCGCCGGCGATGACAGCCCAAGGACCGTAGCGTTCGCGGAACGCCATCATTCCTTGGGCATCAGCATTTCTTCGGTGAACGGGTGCTCTTTGCGCGCCATCCGCCAGAAGACGATCATGGGAACGACGATCCAACTCGCGTTCGCGGCCAGCACCATGAACGGGCGGGGCGAGGCGTGAACGCCTAGGAATTCGTCGAACATAATGATGATGACATTGGCAAGCATCATCCCGGCCCACAGAACGCTGGGGATGCGGATCCACTCGCGGGCACGGGCAAAAGCGTAGATGGCGGCGGCGTAGAACGGGCCGAAGAGCAAGACGTCGATCCAGATGGTGGCTCGGTACCAGGCCGGGCGCGCCCACAGCAAGGGATCGAAGGATTTCTGCCACCAGTGAATCAGCGCCAGGGCGCCGCGTGGGGGCCAGATGGTGTGAATGGAGGAGGCCGGGTTGCTGATGACGATCTGCTCAAGGCTGATCACGTAGCTGACGAACAACAGATTGAAAAGGAAGAAGCCCAGAAGCCCGATGTCCAGTGGCCGGCGTTTGAGTGGGATGGGCAGCCGCATGGGCGAAGACTACCCCAAGCTGGACGGGAAGTCGTAGCCGAGTGAACCCGCCGATGGACCGTTTCTTGGTTGAATCAAATCCACTTGGCGACCGTCTAGAAGTACAATAGCCAGACTAAGGGAGGTTCGTATGCACTTCACTCGTTCACGACAGGGTCACTTGGCAGGAATTCTCGGCACTATCGCGCTCTTCGGCGCCGGGTGCGGCGGCGGGCATTCATCGGCAAACGCGTACGTCACACTGCAATGGGACATCTTCGACGTGGGCGACACCGCGATGAATTCCCCTCTGACCTGCGCCGATGTTGGAGGTGGCGCGATCGTCCTCACCTCCGTGAATCAAGCGACGCAGATGACCTACACGGACACCTTCACATGCGCGAGCGCCGCTGGCAGCAGCGCCAACCTTCCAAGCGGGACCTATTCCCTCACGGTGAGCCTCTACGGCGACCCGACAATGTATGGGAATTCCACGACCTTGCTCTACCAAGTCACCTACACGCAAACATTGCTAAGTGGACCCAACCCTCTTCCCGTGGTCGATTTCCTAGTGAACTCGTTCGTGCTTGGCTGGCAAGTCACCAGTGGTGGCATGGCCACAACATGCACCGCAGTTGGCGCCAGCTATGTCGAATTGGACGTCTATTTCTCGGGCCAGACCCGGCCCACGGCCTACTACTTGGACTGCCTCGGGTACAACCCGGCCGCCACCTTGTCCATTCCGATGGGCAACTACAACGTCCAGTGGCAGGCATTTCTGGTCGATGCCAATTATCAGGACGTGCCAGGCACCGCCGGCACTCAGCTAGCTAGGTACCCCGTAACCACCGGGGTTCAAGCCAATCTGGGCACGGTCTACTTCGCTTTCTAGTCGCATACGGAGCCTGTCGGCCTTATCTGCCAGGCCGAGTAGCAGCGCTCAAATTCCCGCGTCGCTGCCGCCGGAAAATCGCGACCACGGCGGGGTGCTGAAGATCTTCCTTGCCGTGGGCGCTCTCTTGGCCTTCACGCGGCTCGGCTTGCTCACCGTCGGCGTGGGTCGGCTGGCCATGGGTCGCCTGCTCACCATGCTGTCCACGTTCTTCGTGGCCATGGGGGTCATCGGCACCGCGGTGATGGGCGTGTTCGAGATCCTGCCTCGCCGGGCCAACATTCGCTTTCCGCTGCTCTTGCGCGATCTCGGAGGAAGGCTTGCTTCGCAAGGGCGGCGAGATGTCAGCCCAAGCCGCGGCGCGAACCAACGAGCATCGCCGCGCCCTCGGCGAGAAGATCCGCCGGTTGTTCAATCTGTCGTAGGTTCCTTCTTTCTACGACACGACCATCGGGCTGCTCTTGGACGCTGGGTGGGCGGCCTCGGGCTCCACCGCCATGTCGGATCGGCCGTAGGTCGAGCTGCCGATGGAGTAGCCTTCCTCGCCGTGCAGGTTGATGTCGAGGCCTTCGCGCTCTTCGTCGGCACTGACGCGTAGGCCGACGGTCGCGTCGACAACCTTCAAAATGACCAGCGTACCGGCCACCGAGAACGCAACCGTGACCGCGACGGCCAGAACTTGCTTGCCCAGGAATGCAACATTGCCGGTGATGAGTCCGTCGGCGCCGCCAGGGTTCCAGGCCTTCATCGCGAACACGCCGAGCAGGATGGTGCCGACCGCGCCACCCACCCCGTGCACGCCGAAGGCGTCGAGGGTGTCATCGTAGTTGAGCTTGCCCTTGAGCATGACCGCGCCGTAGCAGGCCAGGCCGGCGGCGGTGCCGATGGCGATGGCGCCCATGGGGCCGACGAATCCCGAGGCCGGGGTCACAGTGGCGAGACCTGCCACCAGGCCCGAGGCGAAACCAAGCGCCGACGCCTTGCCGTAGCGGATCACATCGACGATGAGCCACGCGATGCCTCCCGCGGCGGCGGCAAGCTGCGAATTGACGAGCGCCAGGGTCGCGATGCCCGAGGCGGAAAGCGCGCTGCCGCCGTTGAAGCCGAACCAGCCGAACCACAGGATGCCCGCGCCAAGAAGAACCATGGTCAGGTTGTGCGGCAGGCTGCGCTCGCGCGGATAACCGAGGCGCTTGCCGACGACCAGAGCCACGACTAGGGCCGACACACCCGAGCTGACGTGAACCACGAGGCCGCCCGCGAAGTCGAGCACGCCCATCTTGGCCATCCAGCCGCCGCTGCCCCACACCCAGTGGGCCAGGGGATCATAGACCAGGGTCGCCCACAGCAACGTGAACACGGCGTAGGCGGAAAACTTCAGGCGCTCGGCGTAGGCGCCCGAGATCAGCGCCGGCGTGATGATGGCGAACATCATCTGATAGGCGAAGAACAGCATGTGCGGGATGGTGTCGCCTTGCCGTGGCGCCAGATCCACCCCGCGCATAAACGCGAAGGACAGGCCGCCGATGAGCCCGCCGTGATCGGGCCCGTAGGCAAGCGAGTAACCGAACATCGCCCACTGCAAGGTCAGCAGACCCAGCACCACGAAGCTATGCATGAAGGTGGAGAGGACATTCTTGGTGCGGACCAGGCCTCCGTAGAAAAGCGCCAGGCCAGGCATCATCAGCAGCACAAGTCCAGTCGAGATCAGGATCCACGCGGTATCGCCGGTATTGATCATGTCGAGGAGGTTGCATCTTGGAAAAACCCGAGAAAAGACCAGGTTTCATGCGACTTGCAGAATTTTCTCTTGTGACACCCGGAAGTAACCGAGATTTATTTAGTCAGATACCTGCGCGAAACAATATTAGTCTGCGCCCACATCATCGCTCGGAATACCTAGCAATCGCGGGTGGCACGCGCGGTCGTGACACGTTATAGACAGGCGCAGTGAACCAGCAGGCAGGCACCCCGGCCGTCGTATGTCGTGGCTTGCGCAAGGTCTACGACGGCAAGCACGGGCTATTTCGCAAGAGATCTCCAGCCGTGGTCGCCGTCGACGGTCTCGACTTGCTCATCCTTCGCGGGGAATGCTTTGGGCTGCTGGGACCCAACGGTTCGGGAAAAACCACGACGGTGGAAATGCTCGAAGGCTTGCTTGCGCCCACGGCCGGCGAAGTCGAACTGCTCGGCCTGCGCTGGAAGAGCGACGAAGAAAAGCTGCGCGAGCGCGTGGGCGTGGCTTTGCAAGAAACCCACTTGCCCGAGAAGCTGATGGTCGAAGAGCTGCTGACCCTCTTTCGCAGCTTCTATCGCAAGCCACGCCCTCTCGCGCATTTGCTGGCCGAGGTCGAGCTGGAGGAAAAGCAGCGCGCGTGGGTGGGCAAGTTGTCGGGCGGGCAGCGCCAGCGCCTGGCCATTGCGTGCGCCCTGGTGGGCGAGCCCGAGGTGCTCTTTCTCGACGAGCCGACCACGGGACTCGATCCGCAATCCCGGCGCCAGGTGTGGGGGCTTATTGCCGCGTACCGCGCGCGCGGCGGAACCGTGGTGCTGACCACACACTACATGGAAGAGGCCGAACGGCTTTGCGATCGCGTGGCCATCGTCGACCACGGCAAGCTGGTTCGGCTGGGCACGCCGGTCGAGCTGATCGCGGCGCTGCCGGGCGACCACGTCATCGAACTGGAGCTCGAAAAGTCCGCCGCGGGGCTTGCAGCCGAGGATCTGCGCAGCCTGTCCGCGGTCGCGGAAGCGCACCTGTCGGCCGAGGGCGCGTGGTCGCTGGCCGTGCGCGAACCCGAGCGAGCGGTCGCCGCGGTGCTGGCCCTGGTTGCGCACAAGGGATGCACGCTGGCCCGTCTGGGCACGCGCAAGGCCTCGCTCGAAGATGTCTTCGTGGCGCTCACGGGAAGGCACCTGCGCGATGGCTGACTTCCAAGACGAGCGCCCGAATCCCATTCTGCAACTCACGCTGATGCGGTTGCGCGAGATCGGCCGCGAGCCGGGCGTCCTGTTCTGGGCCTTCGGTTTTCCCGTCGTGCTTTCCCTGGCGCTTGGCATCGCCTTTCGCGCGCGCGGGCCCGAGCCGGTGGTCGTGGGGGCCTTGCCTGGAATTTCCGCGGAGGTCGAGCGGGCGCTCACGGATGCCAAGGTTTCGCTCAGGCAACTGGGCGGCGCGACCGCTGAAGCCGAGCTGCGCGCCGGACGCGTGAACTTGCTGCTGGCTCCGCCGCAAGGGCCGGGGCAGCCCATCACCTTTCGCTTCGATCCGTCGCGCCCCGAGGCCCGCACCGCGCGCGCGGCCGTGAACCGGATCCTTCAGCGCGCCGCCGGCCAGACCGAGCCGCGCCTGGTGCGCGACGAGGAAGTCCACGAGCCAGGCTCGCGCTACATCGATTTCCTGGTACCGGGCCTCATCGCCATGAACCTCATGTCCGGGTCGATGTGGGGCGTGGCCTGGGTAGTGGTGCAGATGCGCGTGCGCAAGCTGCTCAAGCGCCTGCTGGCTGCGCCCATGCGTCGGCGCCATCTGATGTATGCGCTCGGACTGGCTCGTCTGGTGATCATTCCCCTGGAGCTGATCGTGATCCTGGTCTTCTCGCGCATCTTCTTTTCCGTGCAGGTGACGGGATCGTATCTGGCGCTGGTGGCGGTTGCCGTCGCAGGCAGTGCGTGTTTTGCCGCCATCGCCATCGCGGTTGCCAGCCGCGCCGAGAACACCGAAACCGTCAGTGGCCTCATGAACCTCATCACCATGCCCATGTTCATCACCTCGGGCGTGTTCTTCGCATCCAGCAACTTCCCCGAGTCCATCCAGCCCGTCATTCGCCTGCTTCCGCTGACCGCCATGTGCGACGGCCTGCGCGCGGTGATGATCGACGGCGCCGGCCTCGGCGGCGTGCTGCCCTCGCTGCTCATCCTGGCCCTGTGGGGCGTGCCTTCGTTCCTGTTGGGGCTGCGCTACTTCCGTTGGAACTGATGCAACCACAGAGAACACGGAGACGGTGAGAGAGCACAGAGGTAGGAAGAGTTCGGATCCCATAGTGCCCTCTTCCGGCCTCCGTGCCCTCTCTTTTGCACGTGACACGGTTCGCCCCTTCCACCAAGATTCGCGAAACTTCAAAGGACCCTTCACGATGACTACCAAGCTTGGCGTTGCCTTCCTCGCGTTCCTGTTGCTGTCTTCCACGGGCTACGCGTCTTCGGCGAGCGCGAAGAAAGCAGCGGCGGAGGCCGAGGCCCAGGAAGAGCCCCCAGCGAAGGACGAGGGCGCGGGACAGGAGGACGAGAGCGCGAAATTCCTCAACAGCCTGCAATGGACGGTCGGACCGGGCACGGCGAAGGTCGGCAACCAGGCCGAGATCAAGGTGCCCGAGGGCGCGCGTTTCACCGGCTCGGCGGGCACGCGCAAGATGCTCGAAATGATGCACAACCCGACCAATGACAGCGAGCTGGGGCTGCTCACCAATGACCAGCTCGATTGGTTCGTCATCTTTGAATTCGAGGACATCGGTTACGTCAAAGACGCTGACAAAGAGAAGCTGGACGGCCAAGCGATCCTCGAGTCCCTGCGCGAAGGCAACGAGGCGGGCAACGAAGAGCGCAAGAAGCGCGGCTGGGCTCCCATCACCATCGTCGGCTGGCACACGGCCCCGTTCTACAACAAGGAAACCAACAACCTCGAATGGTGTATCAAGGGCGCGTCCGAGGGCCACGACATCGTGAACTACAACACGCGCATCCTGGGCCGCGGCGGCGTGATGAGCGCCAACTTGCTCGTGGCCCCGGAGCAACTCGACGCCACGCTGCCGAGCATCAAGACCATGCTCAAGGGCTTCTCCTACATCGGGGGTCAGAAGTATTCGGAGTGGAAGTCGGGCGACAAGATCGCCAAGTACGGACTGTCGGCCCTGGTGGTGGGCGGTGCCGTGGGCGTGGCCGCAAAGCTGGGCCTGCTCGGCAAGCTCGCGGCCAGTCTGGGCAAGTTGTGGAAGCTCATCATCATGGGATTCATCGGCCTCGGTGCGGCTATCAAGGGTCTACTTTTCGGAAAGAAGAAAGACCCGCCAACCGGCACGCAGGAGTAGCTGGCGGCTCTGCTTGGATTGCGATAGCGGCTTGTAGGATCCACGATTGAGCGAACTCGCCGAGCTCTATCTCCTCTTCCTGGTCCTCTACCTCTTCGAGTGCCTGGCCTGGGTTCCACGCCGAGCCGTGGGATTCTTCGCCTTCGCGGGACGCTGGCGGGGGCGGAATGCTTTTCGCCCCAATGCCAGTTGGTCCGTCTCGGTGGTGTTCGGCAAGCCTTGGCCTCCGCTTTCTCCGCCCTGGCTGGCCGAGCCTTTGCCCTTCGCTCTCGATCCCACGGGTATCACGCTGGTCGAATCGGATATGCTCCGGCTAGCCTGGGAAGAATTGCAGCCGGTGTCGGCGCGTGGAAATCGGGTGGAGTGCGGCGACCTTCTGCTTGCGACGTTTGCCTCTCGCAAAGGCGCGGCCATCTTGGCCGAGCTGCTCGAAAAGACGCGTACCTCGCCGGCGAAGAAGCGCGAGGCCAGGCTGCGAAAATTTCTCGATACCCGCTTCGATCTGGACGCGCCCCCGGCCCGTCAGAAAGAATTTCAGGCGAGCGTTCGCGTCCTGCGCATCTTCTCGAATGCGCTTTGGCTCGCCCTATTCGGCGGACTCGGCGCGGCGGTGTTCACCCGTAGCATGCTGGTGTTGCTCGGGGCCGCCGCCGTGTCACTGCTCCTGTGGCCCATGAACTCCGTCATCTTCTATCTGACCGTGCGCAAGCTGACGACGACTTGGCTGCCACGTGCGCAAGCGCCCGATTCTTCCAAGCGCCTGGTGGCCATGCTCTCGCCTATCTCTGGGGTGCGGGGCGTGGACATGCTGGCCCGCGAGGTGTGGGCCAACTTGGATCCTATGACCGTGGCGGCAGCGTTGCTTTCGCCCCAGGATCTGCCCAAATTCGCGCGCCCGTTTGTGGTGGCCATGCAAGCGCGCGAAGATGACGACCTTGCCTGGTGGCGCGCGGAAACCCGCCAGCGCATGGAGCGCGTTCTTGTCCAGAAGAACATCGACCTGGTGGCCATGCTGGCCGCGCCCGTCCGCGAGGGCGACCACGTCGAAACCTATTGTCCATCTTGCCTGGCCCAGTACGAATCCGGACGAAAAGCCGGCGAGCCGTGTCCCAATGAAACCTGCCCCGACGTTCCCTTGCGCGCCTTTGGAGTGTGAGAGAGCACAGAAATGGGGAAAAGAGAGCACAGAGGAGCGGTCCCGTGACCGACCCAGAAAGACCAGCAGCCAATCCCCCGCCCAAACGCGGCAACGGCTCCATCTTTGCCGCGCTTACGGCTGTTGTTGTGGCCGTGCTGGCCAAGTCGAAGGGAATTCTCCTGGCGCTCAAGGGACTGAGCGCGGGCAAGCTGCTGCTGACCTTCGGCTCCATGCTGGCCATGGTTGCGTTCGAGGCCCAGCGCTCCGGATGGCTTTTCGCCCTCGGCTTCGTGGTGATGATCCTCATCCACGAACTTGGCCATGGGTATGCCATCAAGCGCGAAGGACTTTCGGCCGGATATCCGATCTTCATTCCCTTTTTCGGTGCGATGATTGCCTTGCGCGGGCAGCCCCGCAATTCCCTCGTCGAGGCCCGCATCGCCATCGCCGGGCCCATGGCCGGCACATTGGCGGCCTTGGCAGCGACCACCTTGTTCCTACTGACCGACAACCGCATGTATCTCGCCGTCGCGTACAGCGGCTACTTCCTCAACCTGTTCAATCTAGTTCCCATGTCGCCGCTCGACGGCGGGCGGGTGGCCCAGATGTTTTCTCGTCGCATTTGGATCCTGGGCCTCATCTTGATGGCAGGTCTCTTCATCCTGCACCCCAGCCCGCAGCTCGCCACTATCGGCGTCTTTGCCCTGATCCACTCGCTTTCCCGTCGATCGGCCGGGCAAGGCCCCGACGAGATCCAAGTCACCCAGAAGGATCGCAAGAGCATGGCCTGGAACTACTTTGGCCTTGCCGCGTTTCTAACCGTCGCAATGCTGCTTGCCGGCCGACTCTTGGGCAGGGAATAGCCGAATTCTCATTCAGGCGGGGGATCATAAATTGGCCCTCCGTACTCAGCAGGCTCTCTTCCGTGGACCAAACGGATGCCGAGTACGGAGGGCCCCCCACTTCCACCTAGTTACAGGAGCAGCTCCTTTCTGGTTGTCACGATCCGCGCAAGGCGGAGCGTTTCAACCGAGACCGAGGAGACCTTCTACATATTGACTGGTTGAGAACCCCCAAGCGTCGTTAGGATTGATACGCGCGAGTTTGCCGCGGAAATCTTCGATGTTCTTGTAGCCGTGGGTATCCATCCACCCATCAAGATCGGCCAGCATCTTGGTGATGACGGCGGGCTTTTCGCGGATGATGACTCCCACCACCTGAGTGGCACGCGCGCCAGCGAGCAGCATCTTGGCCACGTCGCGCCCGGAACTGATTCCACAGCTGGCCGCGATGCCCGACCGGAGACGATTCGCCATGAGAGCGATCCAGCGCAGGGACAGGAGAGAATCGCGCGAATCGGTTTCTTGGTAGCGCGCCTTCTTGGTCTCCGTATCCACGTCGATGTCGGGTTGGAACAAACGGTTGAACATCACAAAGCCGTCGGCTCCCGCCTCCTCGAACCTGGATACGACGTTGAGCAGGTTGGTGTAGAACGGGTGCAACTTGACCCCGATGGGGATGCGAACGGCGTTGCGAACCTCGTTCATGATGTCGAGTTCGCGGCTCTCGATGTCGGAGGCGGTCACACCAAGGTCGTTCACCGGCGAGTAGAGGTTGAGTTCAATTCCATCGACGCCTGCGCCTTCCAGGGCCTTGGCGTATTCCGCCCAGTGGATCTTGGTCACGCAGTTGATGCTCGCGATAAGCGGAATCTTGACCGCTTTGCGCGCCTCCGAAACCCAGTACACGTGGGTTCGCGTGCCGGCATGCTCCAGGTGCGGAAACATCGAGGTGGCTTCCGCCGAGGTTTCGTCGTGTTCCGCCAGGTCGTGCTCGAACGCCTCGGCGTCGATGCGAACCTGTTCTTCAAAAAGCGATTTGAGCACGACCGCCGAGGCACCGGCGGCTTCCATGGCCTTGATGTTGTCGACGCGGGTCGAAAGCGGAGACGAGCCGACAATGATGGGATTCTTGAGTGGGATACCCATGTAGCTGGTGCGTAGATCGGACATGCTGCCCTCCCTTTTTGAATGAGACCAGTCTAGTCCCATTTGGTCCGGGAAAAGGATCCCAAGCTAAGCTGCCTATGGGATGCCGGTCAGATCGCAGTGGTGACAAAAAAAGTGGGTTGCCGGGGTCGCGGTCTTTGTCTGTCGCCATGCGCTGCGTTTCAAGAAAATGCAGGCCGCACCGCCGAGCGATTGCGACCTGGCGTGGTTACCCCCAGGGAACTGGCCCTGGACTAGCTTCGCCTTCGCCTGCGAAAGAGGAAGGCGCCAGCTAGGATGGCGATGGCGGTGGGCCATCCAAGGGTCAAACCGCGCGCAGCCACGGTGCAGCCAGAGCCGGAGCCGGGGTCGCTGATTTGAATCGTGGCCGGTTGCCCGACGTTGCCGGCCAGATCCACCGCCCTGATCGAGAGCGAGAAAGACAGGGCCTCTTGTTGGTCGGTGTTGCCGTCCTGCCAAATCAGGAAAAGACGCCCACCAATGGCACGCACGGCATCACTTGGAAGGGTCAGTCCAGAGGGCAAGGTGCCGCTCGCCAGCTCGATACGATAGCCGATGCTTTCCGCGCTGGTCTGATCGTCGGTGGCGCTCACCAGTAGGCTGACCGTGCCGATGTCATCGCAAGAGCTCGCGCTCTGGCTACAGCCCGAACTTTCCGGGCCCTTGCCTCGGTGGATGCTTTCCACCGAGACCGTTGGAACTCCCGGCGGCGTGCTGTCGGAAGCCTGCGCTTGGGGATCCAGCGTGTGCGGTTGGTTCGCCATCAGCGAGCAAGCGTGGGCGGGTCGGGCGGCCATATGAAAGATGCCCAGCAAGGCAGCGCTGAGAACAAGGGAATGTGAATGAGCGAAATGGGGTGCACGGTGGAGCATGAGCGAACCTCGGTCGACGGATCGTTCTCGCGACTTCCCCAATCCTACAACCAACCGGTCACTAGCATTGGCCGACGAAGTGGCTTTTCCGCATGAAGCTGTGACGGGCATTCCAGGCCCTTCGCTTTCCTCTCCCGCATTTCTCTTTGTTGGCTTTTCCGGCACCAGCCTTCATAATTTCGACAATCTGGTGAGCGACTATGAGAGCTTGCTTGGTCGAATCCACGTTTCGAAGCAAGCGGTAGGTGGCGAACCTGACTCTCCTGACCGTCCGTGAACCGGCGGCGCCACGGCGCCCCGTTTATGCTCGGCACGCCGTGGCTGAGGGATCGTGCTGGGCTACGCCGCAGCGGCCTCGCTGGCGATGGGTGGCACGGGCGCGCCGAGGCGGGCGTTCTCGGCTTTGCGGAGAGCGACCAGTTTCTCGCGTAGCTCGTCGACGAGGGCCGGGTGTTCGCCAAGGTACTGGCAGGCCTTGTCGCGGCCTTGGGCGATGCGCTCGCCGCCGAGTGAGTAGTACGCGCCGGACTTTTCGATGAGGCCGGCCTCGCTGGCCAGGTCGACGATCTCGCCGACGGCGGAGATGCCGGTGCCGTAGGTGATCTCGAACTCGCACTCGCGGAAGGGTGGGGCGACCTTGTTCTTGACCACTTTCACTCGCGTCTTGTTGCCCACCGCCTGTTCACCGTTCTTGACCACGCCGGTCTTGCGGATGTCGAGGCGGACGCTCGCGTAGAACTTCAGCGCGTTGCCGCCGGTGGTGGTTTCGGGGTTGCCGTACACGACGCCGATTTTTTGTCGAAGCTGGTTGATGAACACGACGCAGGTATTGTTGCGACTGGTGGCCGCGGTCAGCTTACGCAGGGCTTGGCTCATAAGGCGGGCTTGCAGGCCCATGTGCGAATCGCCCATCTCGCCTTCGATCTCGGCCTTGGGTACGAGAGCCGCCACCGAATCGACGACGATCAGATCGATGGCGCCGGTACCGACGAGTTTGTCGGCGATTTCCAGTGCCTGCTCGCCGTGGTCGGGCTGCGACACCAGCAGATCCTCGGTGTGGACACCGAGCTTGCGCGCGTAGGTGACGTCGAGGGCGTGCTCGGCGTCGATGAAGGCGCACACGCCGCCGGCCTTCTGCGCCTGGGCGATGGCGTGCAGGGTCAGCGTGGTCTTGCCCGAGGACTCGGGCCCGAAGATCTCAACCACGCGCCCGCGCGGCAGGCCGCCCACGCCCAGGGCCAGGTCGAGCCCGACCGAGCCGGTGGGAATCACGTCGATGTCTTCGACTTCGCCGCCGAGGGACATGATGGCGCCTTTGCCAAATTGCTTTTCAATGGCAGCAAGGGCACCGGAAATGGCTTTCAGTTTCTCTTTGATGGTGGACATGGGTTCGTTTCCTTTCTTTGGTTGGGGGAGGACGCAGAAGGGGAGGAGGGCACAGAGGCTCGGAAGCGGCGTAGGCCGGCTATGAGGGTGGTGCAGTGAAAGTTAATGAGCAGTCCGAGGGGCAGAGCCGCGAGGCGGAGGTAGGAGAGGATCTGGGCTTCGTGCACGGGCAGCAGGTGCTTGACTGCCTTGATCTCGACCAGGACCTGGCCATCAACGACCATGTCGAGCGGCGGACATCTAAACTCCCTCCTTATCCAGAAACCGGTACTGCAACGCTTCGGCCACGTGCTGCCCGTGCACGCCGTCGCTGCCCTCCATGTCGGCAATCGTTCGCGCCAACCTTCGCACGCGCTCGATGGCTCGCGCTGACAGCGCTAGGCGCTCGACCGCGCGTTCGAGGATGCGATGTCCGTCGCCGTCGAGAACCGCGACTTTTGCCAGGTCGGGCGTGCTCAGGCGCGCATTCGGCCGCGAGCCTCGTTCATACTGCCGCCGGCGAGTCTCCTCCACGCGCGCCCGTACCGCCGCGGTACTTTCTCCGGTCGCCTTGGCCGTCAATTCGCGGTAGGTCAGGGCAGGCACCTCGACGTGCATGTCGATGCGGTCGAGCAGCGGCCCCGACAGCTTGGCCCGGTAGGCATTGATGGCGAATTGCGAGCAAGTACACGTGCGCAGGCGATTGCCGAGGTGGCCGCAGGGACAGGGATTGAGCGCGGCCACCAGCATGAAATCTGCCGGGAAGATCACGGTGCGCCGCGCGCGCACGACCGCGATCGCGCGCTCTTCGAGAGGCTGGCGAAGCGCTTCCAGGGCCGGCCTGCCGAATTCGAGCAGTTCGTCGAGAAAGAGCACACCGTTGTGGGCGAGCGAGATTTCGCCCGGCCGCACGGCGGGGCCTCCTCCGGCCAGGCCCGCCACGCTGACCGTGTGGTGGGGCGCGCGGAAGGGCCGCTCGCTGACCAGCGAGCGCCCGGCAAGCATGCCGGCGACGGAATACACCATGGTGGTTTCCAGCGACTCGTCGAAGGACAGCGCCGGTAGAAGTCCAGGAAGGCGCCTCGCCAGCATGGTCTTTCCCGACCCAGGCGGCCCGACGAACAAGATGTTGTGGCCACCCGAGGCCGCGATTTCGAGCGCCCGGCGCGCGACCTCCTGGCCACGGATGTCGGCCATGTCGGCGCCTGCGGTGGGAAGGAAGGCAGGCGGCGTCGCGGTCTCGGCGCTCGCCGTCTCCCCTTGCAGGGCCTCGATCAACTCGCCGAGGTGTCCGACGGGGATGACCTTGCAGTCGCCTCTTACCACCGCGGCCTCGGCCGCGTTTTCCCTGGGCACGAATAGGCGCGTGAGGGCGCGCGCCCGGGCATAGGCGGCCATGGGCAACACGCCGCGCACGGGGCGCACGCGGCCATCGAGGGACAGTTCGCCCACGAACAGCGAGTGCTCATTCACTTCCGACGGAATCGCGCCCGCCGCCGATAGGATGCCGATGGCGATGGGAACGTCGAAGGCCGCCCCGTCCTTGCGCAGATCGGCCGGCGCCAGATTCACCGTGATGCGACGGAGCGGGTATTTGAAGCCGCTGTTCTCGATGGCGCTGCGAATGCGGACGCGGCCTTCCGTCACGCCGGCATCGGGCAGGCCCACGATGTGGCAGCCGGGGAGTCCGTTCGCCACGTCCACTTCGACATGGATGGGAGCGGCCTCGATGCCGACGACAGTTGCGGAAAGGACGTGAGTAAGCACATGGCCGAGTAAAGCGAGAACGGTGCCAAGCCTCGCCTGTGACGTTCATCGCGATTTCCAGCCACTTTGGGCGATGGCTCTCGTAGCGAGGCCAAGATCCGTCCGGCCGTCGTCCAGGCAGTGTCCAGTCTCCGGTCGGCGTCCGGCCGCCGTCCGTCGTCTACGCTTAACACTACTGATTCAAATTCGGACCGAGCCGGCGCGTCGCGAGGGCCTCGACCGCAACGAACGACGAGGGCGAATACTTGACGTATTCAACCGAGGAGTGAGGCAGCGGGCGAGGCCCGCAGCAGCGACGGCGACGGGAGAATTTGAATCAGTAGTGTTAACTGGCCCAAACGAAGATGTCAGGCTCGCTCGTGCGCAAGCAGCGCAATCCGCAAAGGCCGGCCGCGAATTCCAGGGTTCGCTCGGCGAAGAAGTTGAGGTGGGTCGCATCGCGCGCGTACCACCACGACGTCACGCCAGCCGCGGACGGATAGCATTGCGTGCGGACGACGATGCGCCCGCCAGGGCCAAGGCATTGCTTGAGCGACAGGATCTCGGCGCGCAAGTCGCGCAGTGTTCGATGACCTCGCACAGAACCACGATGTCGTAGCGGTCGCGCAGCGCCGCCTGACCCTTGCTGCAGAGTGGATCGTAGGCCACGCAGTCGAAGCCGCGTTGGCGCAGGATCTCCGCCAATACGGCCTTCTCGCCGCTGCCAAAATCGAGAACGCGTGGCTGGCCCGCGCCAAGCCCCGCCACTACGTCAGCGACCTGTCCGAGGAACTTCACGTAGCCTTCATTGGCCAGCGAGTTGTCGTGGTGGGCGTAGCGCGCCCGCTCGTCGTTCTCGTCGAGCCAGAATTCCGGCGGCACGAACACCAGCCCGCAGTCCGGGCAATGAACGAACTCTCGGTGTTTGTTCCGCCCCACCGGCACGCAGGCCGAAGCGAGGCACAGCTTGCAGGAGGCTGAATTCCACGTGGGCTTATCTTGCGAAGGCTCCACGGGGCATCACGGAACCAGGGCGGCGCGGCGGGAAAGAAAGTCGGCCACAGCTTGCTCGGGATCCTCGCCAGCGGGGGATGCGAAGTGGAGTCCCCAGGCGCTTTGATGCCGACGGGAATCAATCGCGCCGACAACGTACATACGTCCGACTTCGAGCCGCGGCACCCCGAAGTGGGCGAGGCGCGTGGGCGCGGAGACAGTCTTCTCGAAGGCGCGCACGATTTCACATTCGTAGGTGGCGGTCTGACTGCGGGTACCTGCTTTGTCGCGCGCGACGCCGAGCACACGCACCAGCTCGAAGGTGCAGCCACTTTGTACAGCGGCCAGCAGATCCTCGTCGCTGTCCATGGTTACGATCGCTACCTCTCGCTCGGATTGAGATCCACGTCGTGCCAGCGGCGCTGGATTGCGAAAACACGGCCGCTGTGGCCGCTGACCAGCACGCGAATGTAGTCGCGCTCGACCAGGACGCCGTCTTCGCGGTGCTCCCAATGGGCGACGAAGACCGGTCGACCGCCCATGTCTTCGTAGCCTTGTTGCAGCAGCACCGCATTCGGCGGAAGCTTCGCGGCGGCCTCGGCCACGCGCATGGCCTCGGGCGGCGTCAGGGGCGCATTGCCGTCGGCGAATTTGGAACAAATCCACGACATGGGTTCGCCGGTATTGGCATTGAGTTCGACGGTCATGTCGGCGCGACGAAAGTAGAGCGCAAAACGGGTTAAGGTCTGCGTTTCGCCCGCGCCCGCTGGCGCCGGTGTCGCGCCATCGCGTTCGCCCGGCAGGGCTTGGCGAACGATGGACACGAAACGTGCCAGAGCGCCCTGCGCGGGCAGGACGCCGGACGCCGCGAGCTTGCGCTCGATCTGCTTCCACGCGAAGCGCTCGAATTCGCCGTTCATGGCGTGCGCGACCTCTGCGCGCGCACCACGGTCTGGGTGGCTTCGTCGACCGCCAGTTCGGCCCAGGCGATGCCGGCCTGAAAACGAACGATCCACACGCGCACGTCGCGAACCAGAGGAGTCATTCCGGCAGCACCCTCGGAGATTTCGATGATCCGCCGCTCGGCCCCGCGGAGGGCGTAGCCGGTGGGCACGTCATGCGCCGGGCGAGCATCGCTGGCGATTTGCTTGGCCGCGGCTTCATCCATGGTCAACCCTGCGCGGCCCCGTCGGTTTCGTCGAGCGGGCGCACCGATGCCACCCATCGGCGTGCGATGTTGATCTCGACCAGCCAGCGTCGCAACTTTCCGAGAGCGTTCCCTTCGACGGTGACCGCTTCCAGCCTGCCGCCTTCCGGACCGGGATAGGTCATGCGGTCGACGATGCGCGAACGCGGCGGCAGGAATTCGTCGTCGGCCACGATGGCGCGCACGTCGTCTTCGCTGAGCACGCTCGTGTCGTCGGCGCGCCGGTAGGCCTCGTGATCGACGAATCCCACGATATGACCGGCGCCGTCCGAGATCACGTCCAGATACGAGAAGCTGGTCCACAGGCTCATCTGTTGTTCGAACAGATGGCGATGAAGCGTTCCATGCCATCCGTCCGACGAAGACTCGACCTGCACGCGTACTTCCGGACCGTAGGCGGCCTTGGCCACGTCCCGCGCAAGATCCAGCGCGCGCCCGGCAAGCTCGGAACTTGGTTTCATGCCACCGCCCCCAGCGCGTCGGCCAAGTCGCCCGCGCCCGCCTCCGCCCCCGCCGCGCCATCGCCGAACAGCACCGGTTTCATCGATCCGACGAAAGGTGGCGAGACGCTGTAGAAAACCTCGGGGATTTTTTCGGGGTCGCAGCGGAACACCTGCGTCCACTTGCGATAGAACTGGCGGGCCATTTCTCGCGCGTCGTCGTCGGGGATGTACATCTGAAAGGCGATGACGTTACGGGTGTCGCGGGCCAGGAAGGCATTGGCGAAGCTCGGTTCCCAGCCCGCGACGCAGGTATTGATGTACACGAGGTAGCGCGGAACGCTGGGCACGGCCGCCACGTCGGACGTTTCGGCGTCGCCGATGGGCGTATCGCCGATAAAGAGCACGCTGCGCCCGGCGTGGGATGCATCGTTGGGACACACGGTGGGCGCATTCCCAGCGGCGTTGGGTGTGAATTGCGCGCCGTCGACGCGGCAGCGCACGTCGCCGTGGCTGGTCTGGTGGTAGGCGTAGGAATTGCGGATCACGCTGCCCCACAGCGCGGTGGGCACGTTGGCCTGATTGAAGGGAATCGAATAGATGCCGCGGGCCGGGTCGGACTTTTCGATATCGCCGATCTCGTACATCTCGTCGCGGGTCGTCAGTCCGCCGCCCGCGGGCGTGTCGGCGATGGCGTCGCTGATGGTGACCAGTACCGGGCAAACGCGCAGCAGATCCTCCTCGGTGCCAAGGTCGTGCGGCGATTCGCCCTGACTTTCGCCGACGTGAGCGACCATGTAAAAGAGCGGCTTGTCCCATTCTTCCCAGGGACCCTGCTTGGCCTCGAACGTCCACTGCGGGCGATCGCCGGTATCGGGCTTGACCACCTTGTCCCCGCGCACTTCCAGGTTGTCCAGCGCCCCTTCGCTGACGACCGCGCCGGATTGAGCGTTCAGGATTTCGATGCGCGCCGCCGTTCCGTCGGCAACGCCCTGGGTGTCGACCAGCAGTTCCACCTTGCAGTCCTCGGGAATGGCGTCGGTGGGCGGGGTCGCGGGCGGGAAGGTGCTGTTGTGGACTGGCTTGACCTCCAGCTTGGACCAGCGCGCGCGCACCTCGCCCGGTCGCACGGCCTCGAGTTCGCCGGGTTCAGCGGTCAGGGCGAGGCGCTCGTAGAATCGGCAGGCGTAGGTGTCGTGGGTTTCTCGCTGCCTGCGCGGCAGATCCGCGGGCTTGAGCCGATTGTCGCCGTCGGACCAGAAGCGCTTGTGGCAACCCGCGGTCCCTTCGGTCGCTTTGGGGCAGGGCCAGTCGCCCACGACCACTTCGCTGGCCGGATCGATGAAGAACAAAGTCACCCGGCGATTGGGCGCGTTGGCGTAGTCGCGCTGGTTCTTGCGGCTGGGGGCGCTGAAATCTTTCTCCTGCTGTTTCGACGGCACGAAAATGGGATTGAACTCGCTGCAACCCTGGTAGTCGGCCTTGCCATCGGGATCTTGCCCGTGCCCAAGAAAATCGATGGGCGCGAGCTTGAACGGCTGTCCGTCGCTGCCCGTGCAAATCGCGTCCATGTAGGCGGTGAAAAGCGCCTGGCGCGTGCTGGGATTGAGATTGCCCGTGGCTGGCAAGCCGCTGGCGGTTTGAAACTCCTTCACCGCCTTCTTGGTCTTGTCGCCGATCGCGCCGTCGATGGGACCAGGATCGTGTCCCAGTTTTTCGAGCATGTACTGCGCCGGACGGCCCTGCCAATTGTCGGCGCCCAGCGGATTTTGATAGAGCTCTTCCCAAATGTCGGTCTTGCGCACGAGCGCCGCGTAGACCGAACGCACGCGACGGCCAGAGAGTTTCTTGTTGTAGGTTTCATCACCCACACGGTCAGCGTGCCCGAACAGAGTCACTGGCGCGGAAGCAAACCGCTGGTGCAGGGGCGCCACCCGTTCGAGCGAGCGCGTGGCATCGGGCAATAGAAAGGACGAATCGAATTCGAAGCGCGTGTCCTCGACGGGCACGGCGGCCACGGCTCGCAAGGGCGCCGCCAAAATGTTGCCTTCGTCGGTGGCGGTGACCGCGACCGGGGCTTCGATAACCATCGGCTCGGGCTTGCCGGCGCTTGGACTGGCGCCGGTCGCTGGGCTGTCAGCAGCCATAGATTTCCTCGATCTTCTTCTTGGTGTCGTCGTCCAGCGTTCCCGACAGCGTGAGCCCATGGTCGAATTGAAATTCCTCGATGGCCGCGCGCCGCTCGCGCGGGTCGGCGTCGCGCGCGACCGCGCGGTAGTAACCGAGATTGCGCAGACGGGCCAGCGCGCCCTCGCCGCTTTCGCTGCGAACCAGGAAGCCCAGTTTGAGGCGCCAATGAATATCGGGCCGCTTGTCGTCGGGCGACTTGACCTTGACCAGGGCCTGCGCGCAGGCAGGGGCGATCTTCATCTCCAGCTTGCCCGAGTCCAGGCTTTGCTTTTCGGCGGGCTTGCCCTCGGGCGTGACCTCGGCATCCGTGGCCGCGGTGGCCTTACCTTGAAAGGTGTCGAAGGTGACGCGCAGCTTGGCCTTGGGGCGCTGGATGGTGAGTTTGTGCCGCTTCCCGGTGGCGAGCGTGAACTTGAGCGGCTCCAAGTCGGGCACGGTCAGCGTCTCGCCTGGGTTCAACATTTCGGGGTGTGGCCGCTTGCTTAGGGAATCGGCCGACTTCGAGAGAATGGTCTTCGTGTCGGGAAGTCCCAGCTGCTCCGCGATCCCGGTCAGGTGTTCGCCTGGTTGAACTTTGCGTTGCTCTGGCATCGCCCGTGCCTCTTCACTGGTGCTTGCGGCCACTCTCGGAGCAGTGGGCCGGAGCGACAAGCGTAGCACCCGCGTACCAACCTTCCACTTCGTGGGCAGCGCCAGCAGCGTGGCATTGCGGAACCACGCCCTTGCACTTGGCCCAATGGATGAATCGTCCGCTTGGCCAAACCCAGCCCTCGGACCGTGTGCCCACGCGCACGCAAATCGGCCGGCCGGTTTCTTCCGGTGCCGGGGCGGCGCCCGCGTCGGTCGCGGCAGAGCTTTGTGCCTGATGGTTCGAGCTACCCGATGCACCCGCGACCGCGAACCCGCCTGGTAGCGCCGCGGCCAGCACCAGCACCGCGCACGCACGCAGCGTTTTTACCAACCGTGGACTTCCTCCGAAAGTGGGCACGACAAGAATCTAGATGGCAGCCGGTCCGAATTCAACCTCGCGCTTCGTCCACTCCTAGGCATCCTTGACTTCACCATCGCAAGAAGGGAACCTTCGAGGAGCCACTTTTGACTGCTCGCACGAGACGGGTTTCACAGAGAATTCCGATGGCCGAACAAAACTTGAAACTCACCATGGCCCAGCTGAGAGCGGGCGTAAGACTAGCCACCGGGTCGACCTATGTCATCGAGGTCGCCGACGGCGACCAGCGTATTTGTGTCGCTGACTACACAGGGCAGCCGCTGGCGGACATGCCCTATTGTCTGGAGATTTCGGGTAGTGAACCCGTGCAGGGGGTGACCGACGGCGATGGCTGGACCGAGACGTTCGATGCAAGCAGTGCAACATCCGGTCGGCTCGTGGTCGGCGACCAGATCTACCAGCTCACCTTCGTCGATCTGGTCGGTAGCGCTCCGGCGGACGTGCAGTCGCTGTTGAACGGCACGGGCTGGGAGGCCGGGCCGCTCGACGGTGATATCGGTCAACAGACACGCTCGGCGCTGGTTGCTTTCCAGCGCAGCTCGACGCTTGACTGCACGGGAGAGGCCGACGACGCCACGGTTGCCGCCCTTCGCGCGCGGATGGGATTGCCTGGCGATGCCGCCTAATGGCGCAGGGGCGGCGGCGGGCTCTGCCCAGATGAAGAGGCCACCCAACCCGCGCCCGAGTGGCGACTGGCAGAGCGGCCAATGGACCGGGGCGCCCGATGCCAAGGTAAAGTATAGCTACACCGACGGCGACTCGCTGGACTCGATCGCCAAGAAGCTGGCGGGCACACCCACGGGCGATCCGAAATTTCCCAACTACCTTGGCAGCCTCACGTGGAAGGACATCACACGACTCAATTACGGAACCGAGATACCCTCGGAGGTGAATTTCTATCTCAGCGCCTTCAATGGTTGCAGCACACCGGCTGCGGACGGGAAAAACTTCCTGCTTGGCGCCGGTGATGCCGAGCCCTGGCTGTGGATCCCGGTCGCGGGCGTCGCCCCAGTTCCTGTCAATGTGCCCAAGGCTACCCCGCCCAAGATATGCCTGGCCGCGCCCGCCTCGGAATTCACCAAGGCCCTGCTCGACATTTTTGACTACGTCGATGCTGACAGCAGCGGCTTCCTGTCGAAAAATGAGCTCTGGACGGCGGTGAGCAGTCCTCTTGTCACGGGAACCTACGCGGCGAGTGTGCTCACAGCGAAGTCTTTTCTTTCACAGCTTGAGGACGTTTCCAACGACGAAATTGGACCCGAGACCAATGGCATTAGCCGAGCCGATTTGGTGGCATTTGATGCTCTCCGGGTCGCTTCCCCGACGGACTCTCTGGTGCAGAATGTTCTAGGAACATTTGACTACCACCGAGGTAAATTGTGTCACGCGGACCACGACCTGTTTGTGGGCGCCCCTGTAGCGACCTCGGTGATGCAAGGACCGGTTGGCGACTGTTGGCTCCTGGCCGCGCTCATTGGCCTGGCCAATCGAGATCCGACGGCAATTGGCCGCTTGGTCAAGCCCACACCAGGCTACGGCAATGCACGCTTCACGGTGAAGTTCCCCAGCGAAGACGAGCAGGAGGTCCGGCGTCCAACGGATGGTGAGATCCTCTCGTTGTCGATGGCGAAAGGAAACGGGTTGTGGTTGACCGTGCTCGAAAAGGGCTGGGGACAAATCGTATTTGGCTCGATGATGGGGCTTCTAAGTACGTCCAAAATCACTGCGGTCGATCAAGGCCGCGCTCTCGGCCGCGGCATCGAGCTCGTGACGGGGCATGGGACGGATGTCGACGAACTATTGCTGACAACCCTGGCAACAACTCGGGACAAACTCGACAAGGCGTTCGCAAGCAACAAGATCGTCACGGCAGGCATCAACAACGACATCATCAAAGACAATCGTAGTGGGTGGCCCAACGCGCATGCCTACGCAATCCTGGGCTACGATCGCGCCGGCGACCAAATCAAGGTTCGTAATCCTTGGGGCGACACTGGACCCGCGGGTAGCTCTGTCGCACGGGTACCGTACTCGATGCCTCTACCCGACTTCATGGGCATTTTTTCTAGGCTGGCCTACGAGGAATAGTGCGGCGTTTTGCCATCATCTTTGCCTTAGTGATGCTGGCCACGCTGGTAGGCGGGCTAGTCCTGAATACTTTCATGATGGGTGGGGACAGCTTCGTTGGGCTTCCATTGCCAATTCTAAAGTGGCCGCGGCCTCTTCCCCCCATTCCGGGTCAGCATTCCATCCATGCTGGTCCCGACTTTTCCATCCTTGGACTGGGCGTCGACCTCGCCGTTTGGACGGCCATCACTCTGGTCGGGCAGAAGCTGATGCGCTCACTGCGTTCCCGGCCACGTGCGGCCGAGTGAATTCGATCCGTCTGGTTAACACTACTGATTCAAATCCTCCCGTCGCCGTCGCTGCTGAGGTCCTCGCCCGCTGCCTCACTCCTCGGTTGAATACGTCAAGTATTCGCCCTCGTCGTTCGTTGCGGCCGAGGCCCTCGCGACGCGCCGGCTCGGTCCGAATTTGAATCAGTAGTGTTAAGCGTCCGCCTCTTCATCCGGAAGAATGGAGAAGACGCATTCGCCGCTGGGGATGTCCTGTATCCGGATCTCGCCCTCGCCCGAAACGCCTTCTTTCTTTGTCCCGTCCGAGAACTCAAATTGATAGCGATAGTCGCCGAGGAAGTTTCCGTCGCGGTCGACGAGCTTGACCGATGCGAAGGTCGTGTCAGCCGCAGGCGCCTCGGCGGCACCGCCTTTCGGGGTTTTTCGGTCGACCAGGAAGAGGTGGCAGTTGCCTGTGTCCAGATCGTAGTCGCCGAAAAAACCCTCCTCGTTGAAGCTGGCTTCGTTGGCGGTGCCGTTGGCAAGCTCCAGGCGGTAGCCCCCGGTGTAGGGCTCGCCATCTTGATCGACCACCTCGACTTCGATCCAGTCGGTCTTGGTGGTGAGTTTCTTGAGCTGCGACGGGGTGAGGGCCGGTCCCGTGTCGGGAGCGGACGCCTGAAGGGTGACGATCTTGCGCAGCAACACCAGTCCGTCCGGTTGCAGAGGAGGGCGCCAGTCCGTCGAGATCGCCTCGCGTGCTTCGCCCATCAGCGTGTGCAAGTCGGCGGGCGTGCCGGGCTGTTTGGCAAGCCCATCCAGAACCTGTCGGGCCTCATCCTGGCGCGCGACCTGGTAGCTGTCCCGGCCCGGGAGCTTGGCCAGGCTTTCGTCCACCACCAGCTTGTACTGACGGCCAGAGTAATTCAGCCGCCCACGCGTCTTGGATTCAATCTCGCGCACGAGACGACGCAGTTTCGCCGCTCTATCTCCCGTCTTGCTTGGTGCCTCCGACGGACCGACCTTTTTCAGCGCAATCAGGTCGCGGCTCATGAGGTTACGGGCAATCAACTTGATGACGTCCGAGTCGTCCATGGACGAGAGCGCAAAGCCGGTCAAGCGGGCGCGCGCGACGAAGTCTCTCACTTCGCGTACGATTTCGCGTCGCACGCCTTCAAGTGCCCAGATGGCTTTGCCCGAGTTCAGAGCCTGGTACCCACCTTCGCGACACAAGCGAATGGCATCGACCGCGCCAACCAGCACGACCTGGTCGTCCTTCCAGTCGGGAGTGAGGGCTATGGCAGGACAATCCGGATCCATGTGCGCAATCCTAAGGAAGAAGAAGCCTTCTTTTCCAAAAGCTACCGCACCGGCCTCAGGATAGCCAAGGCTCTTGATCTCCTTTTCCAGATCGGGGAAGTAGTGAGTTCACGTTCGTACCAAGGAGAACCATGACCATTGCCTGTAAATTCGGGGGAACTTCACTTGCCGACGCGGCCCAGTTCCGCAAAGTGGCGGCCATCATCAAGGCCGACGCGAATCGGCGCGCGGTGGTGGTGTCGGCGCCGGGCAAGCGGCACAAGCAGGATCCCAAGGTCACGGATATCCTCCTTTCCATCCACGAGATGGTTGCGCGCGATATGGATCCCGGGCCGTCGCTGGCCCTTCTGCGCAGCCGCTTCCTGGAAATCGAGGGCGAGCTTGGTGTGAATGCCGGCACGGCGGCTTTGCTCGACGACTTCGAGAAGGCGGTACGCGCGGGCGCCGACCGCGACTGGATCGCCTCGCGTGGCGAGCACTTCTCGGCGCGCATCATGGCGGCCTTCCTGGGCGGCACCTTCGTCGAGGCTGAGGGTGCTGTGTTCCTGACGTCGAACGGTTTGGTTGATGACCGCACCTGGAAGGAATTGTCGCCGCGCCTGCCGGCACAGGGCTTCTACGTGCTGCCCGGCTTCTACGGCACCGGGCCGCAGGGCAAGGTCAAGACCTTCTCGCGTGGGGGATCCGACATCTCGGGCGCTATCCTGGCCCGCGCCGCATCCGCCAGCCTGTACGAGAACTGGACCGATGTCTCGGGGTTGCTCATGGCCGACCCGCGCATCGTGCCTGACGCCGCGCCCATGGAGCGCGTGACCTACCGCGAGCTGCGCGAGCTGGCCTACTCGGGCGCCAACGTCTTTCACGAGGAAGCCATCCTGCCGTGCAAGCAGGTCGGCATCCCCATCCGCATCGCCAACACCAACGATCCGGCCGCCAAGGGCACGCTCATCGTTCCGGAAGATCAAGCCGCGGATCGGCCCATCGCCGGCGTCGCTGGGCGCAGCGGATTCTGCCTGCTGCAAATCGAAAAGACCCTGATGAACAAAGAGCGCGGCTTCGGCCGTCGCGTGCTCGGCATCCTTGAAACCAAGGGCATCAGCTACGAACTGTCGCCCTCGGGCATCGACTCGATGTGCGTGGTCATCGACCAGAAGAACTTCGAGCCCGTCGAGAATGTGGTGCTGCAAGAGATCCGCAACGCTTGCGATCCCGACGCCATCGACGTCGAACGCAACCTCGCGCTCATCGCCACCGTGGGCCACGGCATGTCGCGCAGGATCGGCGTCTCGTCGCGCCTGTTCACCGCGCTCGCCAATGCGGGCGTCAACGTGCGCATCATCGACCAGGGCGCATCCGAGATTTCGATCATCGTCGGCGTGGACGCCGCCGATCTCGGCAAAGGTCTGCGCGCCATCTACGACGCCTTTGTGCGCTCGTAAGCCGACTCGGCGTTTGTGGCCATCGCTGTCCGCCAGGGGATTGGACTCCAGCGAATGGAGTGCTATGCAGATCGACATGGCATGGGTAGGAACCAATCAAGCGAGAGTAGGAACGGCTAGGGCGAGCTTTGGCACTCTGAGCGCGGAGGCGTCCCGCACCTTCCTGCAGAGGGTTCACTTGTTCATGAGCCTCGGGCTCGGAGCGACGGGCTTGGTTGCCGTGGTGGTGGCGTCGAGCCCCAGCGCCCTGGCTCTCATCTACGGGAACGCGCTGGTCTTTCCCGTGCTTCTCATCGCCGAACTGCTCTTGGTGTTCGCTTTCGCGCCCGTGGCGGCAAGGGTCAGCGCCAGCACAGCGGCCGCCATGTTCTTCGGCTACGCGGCTTTGAGTGGCGTGACCTTCTCGGTCATCTTCCTTCGCTACACCGCGGGCTCCATCGGTAGCACGTTCCTCATCACCGGCGGAATGTTCGCTGGACTCTCGGTCTACGGCGCGACGACCAAGCGCGACCTTTCCAGCATCGGCAGCTTCTGCATGATGGGGTTGTGGGGACTCATCCTCGCGTCTATCGTGAACATTTTCCTCGGCAGTCCGATGCTGTACTGGCTGACGACGTTCGCCGGGGTCGTCGTCTTTACCGGACTGACCGCCTACGACACCGCCAAACTCAAGGCGCTGGGTGCGCAGGCCGGGGAGGGTGAGGCGGCCACCAAGATGGCCCTGCAAGGCGCGCTCATTCTCTACCTAGACTTCATCAACTTGTTCCTCATGCTCCTGCGCATCTTCGGCAACCGTCGGCGCGACTGATGGGGCGGGTAACCTTTCGCGACTGACCTGAGATTAAAGTGTTTCCGCGCCAGGCCACGGTGACGACCGCGGAAGCGCTCGTGCAGGTGCTTTCCTGAGCGATACGCGGGAGAAATCCGCCGCGGCGAGGGCGGCATTCGCCATCGCGCCGGGCGTGCTGCTGGCGGGCGTGGCCGGGGGAATCGCGTTCCCGATCTTGCCGATTGTCGGAGTCCAGGCGGGGCTGTCGTTGCCGTTCATTGGGGTCATTCTCGCCTCGAATCGCGCCATGCGCGTGCTGACGAGCCCGATCGTCGGCGCATTGGCGGATCGTTTCGGCGGGCGGCGGACGCTCATCGCCGGCCTGGTGCTTCAGATTGCGGTTATGGTTCTCTACACGCTCGGGATCACGACCGCGCACCCAGGAACCTTCTTTCTCCTCGGACGCATGCTGCACGGTCCTGGGTCGGCTTGCGTCTTCGTCGCGGGCCAAGCGCTGGCATTGCACGCTGGCGGCAAGACCCAGGGCGGGCGCACAGCCGGAACCGTGCGCGCCGCCATGGGCGTCGGTGTCCCGCTCGGACTCGTCGCAGGTGGCGTCGTTTCCGACCGCTGGGGGAACGCAGCGACGTTCGAAAGCGCGCTTGTCGGCATCCTGGTGGCGACGTTGGTCGCCTGGAGACTCGTCCCCGATCTGCGGGTGGCCGTGCCCAGGCGTCTCGGACGGTCGGAGATCTTCAAGGCGATGGCGGATCGGCGCCTCTTGGCCATCGGGGCACTCACCTTCGCGGTAGCCTTCTCCGCGCAGGGGATGGTTCTGACGACCTTGTCGCTGCTCGCCCACGCGCGCGGGATGTCTCTGCTCGGCTTCGGCGACCAAGGCACATCGAGTGTGCTCATGGGCCTCATGGTGGTGGTATCCGCTATCACGATGCCCGTTGCTGGACACTGGGGAGATCGCCATCGCGCCCACGCCGCCATCGCGCTCGCTGGGCTCATCGTCCTTGTGCCATCCCTGGTGCTGATTGCACTTTCGTCCACAGCCACGGGCCTGGTTGCGGGCATTGCCCTCATGGGGCTTGGTTCGGGTGCGCTCAGTCCCTCGCTGCTGGCGTTGGTTAGCGAATTGGTCCCGCAAGATCGTCGAGGTGTGGCGATAGGAGTGCTCCAGCTATGGGGTGATATTGGCGGAACGCTCGGGCCGCTCGTTGGCACGGCGCTTTTCGCGGGCAGTCTTCGCGCTCCCTATCTCGTCACGGCGGTCCTGCTCGCATGCTTCATCCCACTCGCGGCAAGGCTTTTGCACTGGAACGCGGGCGCGTGAGTGGCTTCGCCCACGGGACACGAAAATCGTTGAACCCGAATTGGTCTGGCCGGCCCCCTTGAGCTGCGTGTAGCAAACGCTCACGTTCTAGAGGAGCCACCATGCCATCATTTCTGCGACTGTTCGTCACTATGGCGTGCATCGGCGCCGCCTCGCCTGCCTTCGCAGCCGATCTGATCACCTACTTCCTGCCCACGCCCATCGTCGGCCAACTGAGCAAGACGGCCTGGGGCACCGCTGCCGTCGGTCCGCGCGACCAGAGCAACGGCCTGGAGGACCCAACGATGGCCAAGTACGCGTACTGGGATGGAAAGATCATCAAAGGACCCGATGGCAAGTACCACCTCTTTGGCAGCCGGTGGGATCAAGCCGGGGGTCATGCAGGCTACCCCAACTCTGTGGCCATCCATGCTGTCAGCGACGCAGTCCTCGGCCCTTACGTCGACCAGGGAATTTGCTACCCGGACAATCAAGGAGGCAAGGGTCACAACGTCACAGCGATTGCCATGTCGGACGGTCGCTATGGGATGGTGGTCAGCGACACCCGGCCGGGCGATCTCTTCATCGCGTCTTCCGTGGAAGGCCCATGGGCTTTTCAAGGCCACATCCCCATCGACAGCAACGGGCACACCACCACGCGCTTGACCGACAACATGAGCATCATGCAACGCCCGGATGGACGCTACATGATCGTACCGCTCGGCGGCTTCGTCATGATCAGCGACACCGGCATCACGGGCACCTACAAGGTCGTGACCGACAACATCTTCCCGCAGAACGTGGCTGGCTATCCTTCGGCAACCCGGGAAGATCCGGTGGTTTGGTTCAGCGGCGGCCAATACCACGTGCTCGTCGATGACTACCACGACCGCAAGGCCATGCACCTGACGTCGCCCGATGGCCTGACCTGGAAGTACGCGGGACTGGCCTACGATCCCACCACCGACTTCGTTCGCTACACGGACGGGACCGTCAACCATTGGTTCAAACTGGAACGTGTCGGGGTCTACATGGAGAATGGACACGTCACCTATTTCACCTTCGCGGCCATCGACGTCGACAAGACTCTGGACTTGGGCAACGACCAGCACGGCAGCAAGATCATCGTGGTGCCTTTTGATGGCGAAAGGTTCGATGCCGAAACCGGCATCGGCGGGGTGGGCTCTGGCGGCGCGGCTGGAACCGGCGGCGCCACCGCGGCGGGCGGCGCAACCACCGCGGGTGGTGCAACGGCAACGGGCGGAGCTAGAACCGGTGGTACCGCTGCTTCTGGCGGTGGAACCGTTTCCGGCGGCGCGGTCGCTTCGGGTGGAGCCATTGCCTTGGGTGGATCGGCCGCTTCTGGCGGCTTGGTCGCTGCGGGTGGGACCGGTGCTTTAGGCGGCGTTGCCGCTTTGGGCGGCGTGGCTGGCACAGGTGGCGCGGCTGGCGTGGGCGGCAGAGTCTCATCCGGCGGAACCATCGCCGCGGGTGGGGCAATTGCCGCGGGCGGTGCTGCCAGTCCTGGCGGCTCCACGTCCTCTTCCGGCGGAACCTTGGCCGGCACGGGTGGCGCGGTACCCACTGGCGGCGCCCTAGTTTCCACCGGCGGCGCTAGCTTGGGTGGTGCCAGCCAGCCAGATTCGGCCACCGGCGGATCCACACACCGCACCACTTCGACCAGTGGATGCTCCTGCAGGATCGACCGAGTCGCCAATGGAAGTTCAGCGACCATCGGGTGGCTCATGGTAGCCGCCTTCTTCTTGCTTGGCCGGCGCAAGAGGCACGGCTAGAGCACATCTTCTTCTATCGAGGTAGGCCCCCGCTTCCGACCCACATCAGCGCATTCGAGAAATCCGTCTTGGTTGACCGATGATCGTGGGCGGGCCATCATGACTTGGGCAGCATGCTGGATCTCTTCGACGAGTTCGCGACGCTCATCGGCGCGCTGGAAGCAGCGGGAACCGAGTACGCGGTCTGTGGCGGCCTGGCCATGGCCATCCACGGTCTCCCCAGGGCAACCATCGACGTCGATCTATTGGTTCCTCCGAGCGCTGCCGAGCGCGTGCTCGCCTGCGCGCTCGGCCTCGACTACACGATCCCTGCCGACCCCATGAGCTTTGCCGGCGGCGCGGTCGAGATCCGGCGTGTGACCAAGATCGACGCGGCCTCCGGCGACCTGCTCAGCCTGGATCTGCTCCTCGTGACGCCAGCCGTCGAGCGTGTCTGGAACGAAAGAACGCGTGTGCGCTGGGAGCGGGGCGAACTGTGGGTGGTTTCGCGCCAGGGCCTGGTGAGTCTGAAACGCTTGCGCGGTTCGGGTCAGGACCAGGACGACATCAAACGCCTTGAAGACGGTGGATCATGAAGGTGGACATGTCCCCTTCCGCCGTCACCTTGCGCCTCAAGCGCGTTTCGCAACTCCGCCGCCTGTGCCTCGCGCTGGGAAAGGCGACGGCCGTGCCCGCGACGCCGGTGCGTGACGCGAAAGTGGACGCGAAGCTGTAGGTTCGCCACGCGCGACCACATGCGCATCGGCCGAACCGGATGTGCGTGCGAGTTGTGGCCGGAGGATCTCCCTAGTACAGTCGCTGCACCCATGTTCGACCGCGAAGTTCAGAAACGAAACTTTCCTCACGCGGCGTGGCGCTTGCAAACGAGCGGATTGGCTTGGGCGCTGGGGCTGTGTTTGTTTGCCGTCGCCCCCGTCGCAGCCGAGCGCTCTCGCGCCGTAGACGAAGCTACCTCGGCTCCACCCGCCAACGGTTCGCCGGACGGTGGTGGTCTTCCAGCCCTAGTGGGAAGCCTCGACAAGGAGGTCATCCGCGGGGTCATTCGCCGCCATATTGCGGAGGTCCGGTCCTGCTACGAGCGGGAACTGGTGAAGGATTCGAGTCTGGCTGGACGCATTTCGGTGCAGTTCACGATTGCGTTTACGGGAGACGTCCTCGAATCGCTTCTGCAAAGCTCGACGATGGGCAACCCGCGCGTTGAAGAGTGCGTGGTTCGAGCGGTCAGGCAGTGGAAATTTCCCAAGCCCCAAGGCGGCGGCGTTGTGATCGTTTCCTACCCGTTCAATTTCACGTCAGGCTCATCGAGCGTCTCCTTTACGGACCTGCCAGGTGATTTGGCGTACACTAGCGCCCATGCGTGCAGTCTTTGTCTTCGTCAAAACTGAACTTGGCCATGTCACCGACGTGGCGAATCGCATCGCCGAGGTCGAGAGTTTCTCGGAAGCGTTCAGCATCAGCGGCGAGTACGATCTGTTGGTGAAGCTCTACATTGATGATGTGGACAACATCGGGCGCCTTATCGAGAAGCAGATCCATCCCATCCCCCACATTCGCGAGACACACACCATTCTGACCTTCGAGGCGTTCCAGAACCGATAGCGGAGACCAGGCCGTCGTGGTTCTGGCCGACGCGGCAAGGGCGTCTGGGCGGCCCGCGGCGAGTGGAAAAACGCCGTGCGGTGACCTTGGTACCAGGGACAACCAGAACGGGTCCGAAGTTCCCGTGGTGCTGCCTGCCGCTGGGTTGACTGCGGTTTTTGCCACACCGCCCAGAAAGAGACCTATTCAGGATGTTTCAGGATCTGGGAATGACCCATTCGGCTGGGTTGGATCACCTAATAGGGTAGAATCTGCTGCGCGAAGGAAACTTGGCGCTTCGGCCAAGCATCGCCAGCGCGCACAAAAGGAGCCTCTGATGAAAATCCAAGAACGCCCGACGAAGATGGTTCGGCGACCTTCCTTGCTACTTTGGTCCGTTTTCGGCCTGGGCTTGTTCGCAACCACGAGCGCGCTGGCCGCGGAATACTACGTGTCTCCTACGGGCAGCGATTCCAATCCTGGCACCCAGGCTAGCCCCTGGGGCACCGTGCAGAAGGCAGCCGACACGGCGGTGGCTGGAGACACGGTCTGGCTGCGTGGGGGAACCTATGCGATCACCACACCCAACACCGGCGGCTCTGGCATCACGTTTTCGAAGAGCGGAACCTCGGACACCAACCGAATCAATTACTTTGCCTACGCCGGTGAAGTTCCCAAGATCGACTTCTCCAACATGAAGATATCGACCAGCGGCTACACAATGGGCATCACGGTCTCGGGCAACTGGCTGCATTTCAAGGGAATCGAGGAATGTTGCACCACGGAGACCACCTTCGCCAACAACGGTTGGGATGTGAGCGGCAGCAACGATATCTTCGAATTGCTGAACATGCACAACAACCAGGGCAACGGGATCTTCATGGGCACCAAGAGTGGCGGGGGCAATCTCATCCTCAATTGTGACGGCCACGACAATTACGACCCAACGACGTCCCAAGGCCAAGGCCAAAACGCCGATGGCTTCGGTGTCCACTACCAGGCCAGCGGCGCCACCACGATTCTTCGGGGCAACCGGTCCTGGTGGAACTCTGATGACTGCTACGATCTAATCAATCAGGAAATCCCGGTCACTGTCGAAGGCAACTGGGGTTTTGGCTGCGGCTATGCCAATTACGGCACCTTCAATCCTTCGTCCGGAAATGGCAACTGCTTCAAGATGGGGAGCAGCAAGACTGGCATCAGGCACTTGGTCCAGAACAACGTGGCCTGGAAATGCAAGGCCAGCGGTTTCTATGCCAATCACTCTTCGGGTGGAAACACTTGGTACAACAATACCTCGCTCCAGAATGGAACTCAGTACAACATGCTAGCGAGCCCTCCCACCGATTCGTCGCAGACCATCATCCTGACCGGGACGCTGGTGCACATCATGAGAAACAACATCGGCTTTCCCAACAAGAACGCCAACATGACCGGCGTCGACACGCAATTCAATACCTGGGATCTGAATATCACCCCAGCAGCCAAGGATTTCCTCAGCATCACGGATCCGACCATCGGAGGAACCGGGCAGGCCATCGAAACAACTTCTCCCGCGCTTGGACCGCGCCAGGCTGACGGCAGCTTGCCCAACGTGGACTTCATGAAGCTGGCGGCCGGCAGCGCCATGATCGACAAAGGCACGGACGTCGGTCTGCCATTCGTGGGCGCCGCTCCAGACTTGGGCGCCTATGAATACGGCGCCGTCGGTGCGGGCGGATCGACCGGAGCCGGGGGCGCGGTAGGAACGGGCGGCACCTCCGGAAACGGCGGTGCGCCGGGAGCAGGCGGTACCACGGGTGCGGGTGGCAAGACCGGTGCCGGTGGCTTGCCAGCAGTCGGCGGTTTGCCGGCAGCCGGTGGCGCTTCGGCAGCCGGTGGCGCTGTGCCGATTGGCGGGACACCGGGTAGTGGCGGAACGACAGTGGCAGCGAGCGGTGGCAGATCTGGCACTGGCGGCACGAGCGTCGTGGTGGGCACGGGCGGGTCGGTCGCCGAAGGCGGCGCGGTCGCCGCAGTCGGCGGCGCCACCGCGAGAACTGGCGGCACGGTGGCGATGGGTGGTGCGATTGGCACCGGCGGCTCAGTGAGTACCGGCGGCGCTTCCAGCACTCCGGCAGGGACCGGTGGCGCGGTCGCCACAGGTGGGTCGTCTGCAAACACGGCCACGCAGGGCACAGGAACCGCCGGTGGTTGCTCTTGCCGCCTGGCCCAGGCCCAGTCGGCGAACTATTCAGGTTTCGCCCTGTTCGCGCTGCTGATGTTCGCGCTTCGTCTGCGCAAACGGCGCTGACCCCGTTGTGACCAACGCCACTCGTATTCTTGCGCGCTTGGGAATCAAGTTCGAACTGCGCGACTACCAAGTCGACGAAGAGGATCTGTCGGCTGAAAACGTGGCCAGCAAGGTGGGCCTGCCGCTCGACCAGGTGTGGAAGACCCTGGTCGTGCGCGGCGACCGCACCGGCGTGCTCTTTGCCGTGCTCGCCGGCAGCGCGACGCTCGACCTCAAGGCCCTGGCCAAGCTTTCGGGCAACCGCAAGACCGAAACCGTGCCGCTCAAGGAAGTGCAGCCGCTGACCGGCTACATCCGCGGCGGAGTCACCGCCATCGGAGGCAAGAAGGACTTCCCGGTCTTCGTCGACGAAACCATCGAACTCTTCGACGTGGTGGCGGTTTCCGCGGGCGTGCGCGGGATCCAGATCCTGCTCGCGCCCGCCGACTATCTGCGCGCGACTGGCGCCACTGTGGGTGCCATTGCTACCTTCGCCTGAGCAAGTGCCGCCGAAAAACTTGAGCATCGCCGGCGCGGAGAATCGCGATTTGGTCTATGATCGCAGGGCGACTATCATCAGGAGAATCACCCATGAACCGCCTGCGAAAAGCCCTCTTCTTTCTCGTCCTTGTTTGCGCCCCAATTCTCAGCGCATGCGGGAGCAACACCTCGGAATTCAAGAACAGCCTGACCTTCGGCACCGGCCTCGGCCCCACGTATTTTGATCTCATCGGCGAGAGCACGACGTTTTCCGTGGGGCTCATGGGCTCGACTGGGCAGATCTGGTTCAGGCTGGAAAGCGAGGCCGACATGGCCGGCCGGGCGGTTCGTCTCTACATCAACGACGGCACCTACGCCCAGGAGGACTACATCAACCCGCAGTCCTACGGGCACATCCTGCTGTCTTCGTTTCGCATCACCGACGTCGGCACCTTCACCGTGAAGGGCTACCTTGTCGAGCAGGTCGGCCCGGACATCGGCAAGGAAACCTTCGTCGCCCAGTCCAGCATCAACATGCAGCCGTAGGCCGCCCCGTCTGCTCCCACCCGCCCGGCTAGCGCAGCGCCACACTCGGCCAGGCGGTCAATTCTGGACGCTACAGGCCGCGAGTTCGACCCGGTAGCCGGACGGCGGTTCGAGGGTGAACGCGCCTTCTGGGAAGGCCGGGTTGAGCGCGCGCTCGCGGATCTTGATTTCCACGCCGTCGTCGAAGTCCTTGCCCGGCTCGGCGAAGCGCACCAGGCGCGGCAGCGCGACGCCGGACACGCGCTCGAAATCCTCGTAGGACACCCGCCAGCGGCCGCGCGCATCGAGTCCCTCGACGAACACAATATCCCAGGCCGGGATCTGCGAACTCGGCCGACGCAAGCCCAACCACAACTTCACAGGACCGTCGATCGCCAGGACATCGGCCCCGCGACCGCTGTCCCACCCGACCGATGCGGCCTTGCTTTCGTCGGGCAGTGGAATATCGCCGAGCAAGATGGCGGCGACCTCGGCGGGTGCGAGCGGGATGCGGATCAGCGCGGCCACGTTGGCTGGGCAGGCCGGACCCTTGCGGAAAAGGTGTTTCTGATGGTCGATGAACGCGAATTGTCCGCCGTCGACAGTCAGCGCGGCCACCGTGCCTTGCAGCGACACCTCGGCCTCGAAGCGAAGCCGGCCGCTGCGTTCGACCAACATCTGCACGGTTCCACGCACGCGCTCCCCGCCAAGCCAGCTCGTGGCGCGCGTCTCGACGTTCATCCCGCGAACCGCAGCCTGCCGCGCACGCACCGCCTGCAACAATTCCTCGGCACTCGGGACCGGGTAGCCGCGAACCATCTGGGCACTGCCAGCGCACGAGAGCGCCACAAAGAGGATCACCACAGAGAGCGCGGAGAGCGCAGAGAGCGAGGAAATAGAAGTAGTTCGGATCCGAGATCCGAAACCCTTTTCCTTCTGGTCCGTTTCTGTGCTCTCTGCGCCTCTGTGGTGAAAAATCATTCTTACTTCCCCGAGACCTTTCGCCCCCCGAGTTTGGCTAGGCTGTCTTCCAATTTGCGGCGCACGCGCTCGTCGGGATTGAAACCCAGGCCGCGCCGATAGGCCGCCGCCGCTCGCTCGCTGTCTTTGCGTTCGGCGTAGACCTCGCCCAGGTGCCATTGGATTTCGGCATCCGCGGGCTCCAGTCGGGCGGCCTGTTCCAGGAAAAGGCTGGCCTGGGCCCAATCCTTGCCGCGGAAATAGACCCAGCCCAGGCTGTCGATGAGCCCGCCTGAACCAGGATCGAGGGCGCACGCGGCCTGCAACCGCTTCTTGGCCAGGTCGAGCGCGTGATCGTGGTCAGCAGCTACGAAGCCCCAGAAGTTGAGCGCCTCGACTGAGCCAGGGTTCTTAACCAAGTGGCGTTCGACGATGGCGAGCGCGCGCTGCCAGTGTCCGCGCCGCTCCTCGATGGCAGCCAAGATCATGATGGCCCGACTCTCGTCGGGATGGCGCTCTACAATCTTTTCCAGTCGGGCCACGCCACTCTTGGCATCGCCCCGCTTCTCGTCGATGAGCGCCAGGCTGACCGCGGCCTCGGCCTCGATGGCGTCGCGGTCGCCTTTCTCCCCTTTGGCCGCGCCCGCCGCTGCCTCTTCGACCACGCGGGTCGCCTCCGCCGCCTTGCCGGCATCGCGCAGAAGCTCGCCGGCACGCAGGCGCGCCTCGAAGTAAAGCGGCGAGTCCTTGCCCACCTTCATCAGCACGGCCAGCGCCTCGTCGGACTTGCCTTGCTCTTTGAGCAGCGTCGCCTGCAAGAGCGAGATGCGCGTCTTCTGGTTTTCCGCGATGCCGAGGTCGCGCGTGCGCGCCAGCAACGCCAGCGCGCGATCCAAGCGCCGCGCCGAGCGCTCCAGCTCGACCCGCCCGCCCAGCGATTCGGCGTCGAGGCTGCTCTCGGGCACGGCCAGGTCGTCCGCCAGTTGCTCCGCCTCTTTCTGGCTGCCGATGCCGACGAGAAAACGGGCGAAGGCCGCCGCGATCTCGAGCGCGCCCTCGGAGCGGTCGATGGCTTCGCGAAAGGCCGCACGGGCCTCGTCGTTCTTACCCGTGGCCGCATGGATCCAGGCCAGCGCGGCCAGCGCTTCGATCTGGTTCGGCTCCTCGGTCAGGGCGGCGCGCAGCGCAGACACCGCCTTGGTCATCGCGCCTTGCGCCCAGTAAACCGCGGTCAGGCGCATGTGCCCGGTGGCGGAAGCCGGCTCGGCCTGGGTCAGCACTTCCAGCGTGCCCTGCGCGCTCGGCAAGTCGAGCGTCTGCAACTCCGCCTCGGCCAGTTCGAGATACACAGATTCCGCATTGTCGTCGCCCGCCTCGAATTCGACTTCTTTGGTTGCCTTGCGGAGCGCGGCCACCTGGCCGGCCGCATCTCCTTGCGCCCGTCGCACATGGGCGTCGGCGAGCAGGCCGCTGGCGCTGGGCCCGAGTTTGAGCGACGTGCGCACCTCAGCCGCGGCGTCCTTATCACGCCCGAGGCGCAGGAGCAGTTCGGCCAGGTGCGCGTGCAGCTCGGGCGCGTCGTCGTCGAAAAGAATGGCGCGCTGGAGTTCATCCGCCGCGTCCTGCCAGCGCTCTTGCTCCTCGTAGAGCAAGGCCCGGCTCATGTGCTCGTAGGCGGTTGGGTCGACCGAGCGGGTGGTGATTTGCCGGCCACCCAACAGTTTCGTGATGGGTGGTCCCTGCGTAGCGCACGCGCCAAGGAACGCGGCCACCAAGCCGAAAAGCGAGAATTTGCCGAAAAACGACACCACAGCATCAAACTACCACAGACCGCGCGTCCGGACCCTCGCTGGCGGACGGTTGACCAGGGCGGTTGACAGCCCGCGCTTCGTGGAACAAGACAAGGCCCGGTGTTGTTCCCGCTGTCACGGAAGGCGCTCTTCATTTCCACGGTTGGCGTGGGCGTGCTGCTTGGGTTGGGCCTGTTCACCTTCATCTACGCCGAGGGCTTTTCCTACTTCACGACAGATCCCAAGGCCTGCGCCAACTGCCACATCATGAATCCGGAATACGATTCATGGGTCAAGTCAAGCCACCACATCGTGGCCGGCTGTGTGGACTGCCACTTGCCGCATTCGCTGGTGCCCAAGCTGGTGGCCAAGGCCGTGAACGGCTACCACCATTCCAAGGGCTTCACGTTTCAGGACTTCCACGAGCCCGTCATGATCAAGCCGCACAATTCGCGCATTTTGCAGGAGGCGTGTCTCGGCTGCCATGGCGGCTTCGTGCACGACATCGTGGCGGGCAGTACCACCGACGCCAACGCTGTCACGTGCGTGCATTGCCACAGCTCGGTCGGACACGGCAGCTGAATTCGACAACCACTCACTAGGTAATGACATGACTGACCAGAATCCAAACGCCGAAGGCAAGGCACCCGTCTCGCGCCGACCGAAGATCGCTCTGCTCGTGGCCATCATCGTCGTCGTGGCTGGATCGACCGCAGTCATCACTGGCCTGCTGGTGAACATCTTTCAGCGCAAGCAAGAGGCCAAGAACCCCTACCTGCGCTTCGTCGATGTCACCAACGACACCACGGATCCGGCGGAATGGGGCAAGAACTGGCCGCGCCAGTACGACGGCTACCAGCGCACGGCGCTGCCCACGCGCACCGAGTACGGCGGAGGCGCGCCGTCGGAAGGCATGTTGCCGCCCGAGAAGGCCGAGAAGAACCCGTGGCTTACGCGCATGTTCGCGGGCTACGCCTTTGCCATCGACTACCGCGACCGGCGCGGCCACGCCTTCATGCTGACCGATCAGGAAAGCACCAAGCGCACCAAAGAGCGCAAGCAGCCGGGTTCGTGCCTGCACTGCCACGCCTCGGTGATTCCGCTCTATCGGCAAACCGGGGCCGAGCTGGCGCCGAGCGCGCCGCCCGCCGATCAGCTGCAAAAAGGCTTCGAAGCCATCGGCAAGCTCGACTATTGGGAGGCCAACGCCAAGCTGGAAAAATCAGGCCACAAGCATCCGGTTTCCTGCGTGGACTGCCATGACCCCAAAAACATGCAACTGCGTGTGACCCGGCCTGGTTTCATCAATGGCATCAAGGCGCTCAAGGCCCACCAGGGCATCGCCGACTACGACCCCAACCGCGATGCCACCCGCCAGGAAATGCGGTCTTTCGTTTGTGGCCAGTGCCACGTCGAATACTACTGCGGACCCAAGACCACGCTCTTCTTCCCGTGGAACCAGGGGCTGAAGGTCGAGCAGATCGAGTCTTACTACGACAACTACAAGTTCGACGACGGCCACCGCTTCTACGACTGGAAGCACGCCGAGACCGGCGCCGAGGTGCTCAAGGCCCAGCACCCCGAATTCGAGGTGTGGAACCAGGGCACCCACGGCAAGGCCGGCGTGGCCTGCGCCGACTGCCACATGCCCTACATGCGCGAGGGCGCGCTCAAGGTCTCCGACCACTGGGTGCGCTCGCCGCTCACCAACGTCAACCGCGCCTGCCAGCAGTGCCACCACTATGAGGAAAAAGAGATCGTCGAGCGCGTGGTCACCATCCAGGATCGCCACTTCGCCTTGCTCACCCGCGCCGGCAGCGCGCTCGTCGACATGCTCGACGCCATCAAGGCCGCCAAGGCCGCCAGCGCCACCGAGGCGCAGCTAGCGCCCGTGCTCGAACTGCAGCGCAAAGCCCAGTGGCGCCTCGACTTCGTGGCCGCCGAGAACTCCATGGGCTTCCACGCCCCGCAAGAACTCGCCCGCATCCTGGGCGAATCCATCGACATGTCCCGCCAGGCGCAACTGGCAGCCGTCAATTTGAAGACGACGCTGGCGCAAGCGGCAGGTGCGCCGAAGGCGGCCCCGGCCAACTGAAACAAGTGATGGGCGTCCGCAAATTCCGCTCTGTCGAGGACATGCCGGGGCCGCCGCCCCTTCCCAGGCCGGTCGACTTGTGGGTCGACCAGGACGCGACGGCTGGCCATGTTCTGGGTTTTGGATCGAGGGGGACACCATGCGCGGTCAAGGCAGCCAGCGCCGCTGAGGCGCAACTTGAGCAAGTTCTAGAAATGCGGCGCAGGCTGCGCAAGCCCCATCCGCCCCCGCGAAGCAGGCGAGGGCGGAAGATCTGTGCTCGACTTCTCTACAAGCCCGTCGACGTCGACGTCGATGTCGACGTTCCCGTGGCATCCGTGCAGGTGTAGGAGTAGCCGGAGGTAGTATAGCTCTGGGTGCAGACATACGGCGACTTGCAGCCTGGCGCCGAGCCCGTGGTCGAAATCGTGGAATCCACGCAGCAGCGCTGGCCCTTGTCGCCGCAAGCGGTGCATAGGTACTGGGTCAGGCCGGTGGTGGCGGAGACACTGGACAAGCAGCGCGTACCTGAGGCGGCGCAAAAGTCATAGCTCGTGAAGCCGGAGTAGTAGCTGGAGGTGCAACAGGCCTGGTTGAGGCCACCACAGGAAGTAGTGCCGCTGGTACAAGTGCCGCTTACCACGGTCGTCAAGTCGCAAACTGGGGTGGTCGTGCTGGTGAGGGAGTCACAGCCCACGCCAGCCGCCACGCAAGTTGGACTGCCGTAGGTCGAACCGCCATAGCGCGTGACGCAGCACCCGCTCTTGCAGGTGTTGCCTGCGCAGCATGGAGCACCCGTCGAAGCTGTCGTGCCAGGCGTTCCGCATGCAACACAGCGAGAGTTTTTGCATACCGCGCTTGCGTCGCTGCAGGCGCTGTTGGCGCAGCAGGGGCCGCCGGTAGCTCCGCAGACCGTGCAGATACTGCTGTTGCTGTCGCAGACTGTTCCCGGATCCTTGCACGCAGGGCCGGTGGACGTGTAGCTCGAGCAACAGGGCTGGCCGGTGCCACCGCACAGTTTGCACGTGTAGTTGTATGAATAGTTGTCGCTCAGGCACTGCGTGCCGGGGTCGGTGCAAGTGGAGTTGGCGCAGCAGGGGCCGCCGGTCTTGCCGCAGGCCTGGCATGTGGAGGGAGAAAGGCTGCTGATGCTGCTTGAGGTGCAGGCCAGATCGTTGGTTGCACAGCCGCTACCGGTCGGGAACGTGCTCGACGGGCAGCACGGCTCTCCTGAGTTCCCGCAGGTGCAACGTCCGGATTTGCAGGTGCCGTAGCTGGTGTTGTAGGGGTAGCTGCTGCTGGACGTGCACGCCGTACCTTCGGTCATGCAGCTGCCGGCGAAGCAGCAGCCGCTGCTGCAGGCATTGCCGTCGCAACAGGGCTCACCCGGGGAACCGCAGAGGGCGCATAGGCCCGTGGTCGAGTACGAAGTGTTGTTGCAGACCGTTCCCGCCACGCATTGGCTGGCTCCATTCGTGCCTGGGCAACAAGTCTCGCCTGCATCGCCACAGGACGAACAGATGTTGTTGCGGCAGGAAAGGCCGGCGCCACAGGTGGTTCCGCAGCAGGGCTGGCCAGAGGCGCCGCACCCAGAACATTTCCCTGCCGTGCACACGCCGCCGCTGGTTCCACCGGTTCCGCTCGTTCCACTGATGCCGCCGGCCCCGGTGCCTCCGCAAGTCGCCGATTCGGCCACGCACTGTTCGTTGTAGCAGCAGGCATTGCCGTTGCACTTGCTTCCCGCGCAGCAAGGGGTGCCTGGGTTGCCGCACGTGGCACAGACGCCGCCCGAATACGTGCTGCTGCAGATAAGGCCGCTGCCCAAACATACGCTCGTCGAGGTGGTGCTACTCGAGGTGGAGGTGGTGTTGCAACAGGTGTCGCCGGGATTATTGCCACACAGGGCGCAGACTCCAGACACGCACTTCGTGCCCGCGGCGGTGCACAGGGTTCCGGTCGCGGTGCTGGTTCCGGTCGTGCAGCAGGGTTTGCCTGGTCCTCCGCAGGCGCCCGTGTTGCAAGACCCGGCGGTGCAGGTTCCCGCCAGCGGCAGGCACGAGCTGCCATCGGTAACGCAGATATTGGAGACGCAGCAGCCGCTAGTCTTGCAGGTGTTCCCCGAACAACAGATTTGTCCGGGGCCGCCGCACGTTGTCCCGATGACGGTCGACCCGCCGGATCCGCCCGAGGCACTTCCGCCCAAGGCACTTCCGCCCGAGGCACTTCCGCCCTTGCCAGATCCACCTGAGGCACTTCCGCCTGCGCCGCTTCCGCCCTTGCCTGCGCCACCCGCGCCACCGCCCGCGGGGGACGTGGAGCCGCCCGCGGTAGGCGTGATCCCGCCTGCGCCGGTGACTCCACCGCTGACCACGCCGCCGGATGCGTTGCCGCCTGCGCCGGGAGATCCACCGTCACCGCTGCCACCGGTTCCAGTGACGTCGCCACCGGTTCCGTCGTGCGGTAGAGCAGTGCTCGATGTCTTGCAGCCTTGAACGACGACGAGGGCGAGCGCCAAACCGACCGGAACCAACACTAGATCTAGACCGGAACGCATAGTTCTTTTCATGGGTAAGCTCCTTCGCGAGTGGGGCGGGGAAAGGCCGGCGCCATTATACGCTGCGCCCTAGGGATTGGAAGTGCGCTTGAACTCAAGCCGGCGCAGCGGTGGAATCGAAGCCATTGTCGCGGGCGAGCCACGAGCGAATCAATGGGATCCGCTCTTCTCTTGCAGCCGCTTGATAGCCTCGCGCACCGCTGTTGCCCCGCTTGCCTGCAATTCCTCGATGGCCTTGCGATCCGCGGGATCGGCCGAGGCCGCAAGGCACGGCAGCATTGCGATCACGTCTTCGGGCAGGGCGCCTTGGGCCAGGGCGAGCTTGCGCAGCGGGGGTTCGGCCGGCAGGGGCTGGTTTTTCCCGCGCCGCTCGCACAGCCGTGCCCCAGCCGCGGCGGCCACGCCGGCATCGCGATCTCGCGTGGCAGAAACCAGGGTTTCCACGGGTGCCGAGCTGGGCAGCAAGCCAACCACGGCGGCTCTGCGGATTTCCGGTTCGCGCGACGCCAGTAGAAGGGCGGGCTTGCGCGCGGTCGCACACATCTCGGGCGCGTCCGCGAGCCCTTGCACGGCAAGCAGCCGGGTAGGCAGTGGCTCGGATTCATTCGCGGCCAGCAGGGCCAGGGCCTGGCAAGTCGCTTGCGCGGTTTCCTCGGGCACCTCCCAGTCGGCGAAGCGAACAGCGTCGCTTGCCGCCAACAGCGCCACGGCCGCGCCCACGGCGTGCGCGCGAACGCTCTCGTCGGTCGAGGCCAGTAGGGGCGTGATGCTTTCCAGAAGAAGGATCCCAGAGCTCAGAAGGGCGGCGCCATCGAGCGCCGCCAGCACGGTTCGCCGATCTGGATCCTGGAGCGCCTTGGAGATCCTGGCCGGACCCAGGCGAGCCGCCACGCGCGCCAATTCAGCCCGATCTCCGCGCTCGGCAGCTTTGCGCAAATCGGTCAGGGGCAGCTCGTAGAGCCCCGTGCGGCGATTGACGGTCGCGCGCTCGGCCGCCCGCGCGGTGCCTGCCAGCGCAAGCGACACGGTCAGGAAGAGCGCCCAGTTCCGAATCGCACCTTTCATCATGCTGCCCGACCAAGCTAACCAAGAGCGGCCGGCAGCGCAATTTGTGGTGGTTTTGTCAGCGCCGCTTGCCGAGCCGCCTGCCGCGACTCCGTGGTACGCTTGACGGATGCGCGCAACACGATGTGTGGTTCTGGTCGTACTGTTTGCGGTCGGATGCGGAGGATCGGGCTCCGGTAGCGTGAGCACGGGGGGCGCATCCGCCACCGGCGGAAGTTCGATTCCAGAGGAGGGTGGAAACACGGGCGCAGGCGGAAGCGCCGGCGGCGGAAGCTCGGCGAGGGGCGGCAGCGCTGCAGGTGGGAACAGTGCAAGCGGCACCGGCGGCAAGGCGAGCGGCGGCGCGGCCGGGAATAGTGCAGTCGGGACAGGAGGCAGGTCGACGGGCGGTGCGACCGGAAATAGCACCCCCGGTTCGGGTGGCAGCGCGACCGGCGGGAGCACCGCTGTCGGCTCGGGCGGCAAAGCGACCGGCGGGATCACCGCCGTAGGCGCGGGAGGCAAGGCGACGGGTGGTGTCAGCGCGATCGTGGACGGCGGCATGGGCGGCAAGGCGACGGGTGGAGCGAGCACGATCATGGACGGCGGCATGGGCGGCAAGGCGACTGGCGGGGCGAGCGGCACATGCAACGCGACGGATGGCGGAACCTCGATGAGTGCCGGCAACCCGAGCGGCTCGTGCAGCACCGGTGTTCCCACGCGGGGCCAACCCGCCGATGTTTCCAGTCCGACCACCGTGGTGGGAACCGGGACGCCTGCGAGCTGCACCTTCACCCAGCTGCAAACTGCGGCAACCAAGGGCGGCGTCATTACCTTCAACTGCGGCGACTGCCCGGTCACCATTCCAGTCACCGCCACGCTGAACCTCCCGACGACCAAGAACACCGTCATCGACGGCGGCAACAAGATAACCCTCGATGGCGGCAAGGCCGTGCAGATCCTGAGGTTCGACAGCGCGAATTTTCAGGTCAACACCAACGGACTCACGCTTCAGCACATCACCATCATCAATGGCAAAACCACGCCCACCGTGGCCATCCCCGCCGCGCCGGCGCCCTGTTCGCAAGGGTGGGACGACGGCGAAGGCGGTGCCCTCTACATGCGGGACGGCAACCTGACGGTGATCGATTCGATCTTCATGAACAATCAGGCAGCCCCCCTCGGGCCGGACACTGGCGGCGGCGCCATCTATGTTCTCGGCAGCAAGAACGGCGTGCTCATCGTCGGAAGCACGTTCAGCAACAACGCCGCCAGCAACGCAGGCGCGGTCGGATGCCTGTTCTCCGAACTGGACGTGTACAACAGCTTGTTCACCAATAACACGGCGACCGGCAATGGCGCGAACGATGACGACGCGTCCCAGTGTTCCGTCATCAACAACGGACAGAACGAGGTCGGCTCGGGCGGAAACGGCGGCGCTCTCTACAGCGATGGGAACTCGGTGAACATCATCCTTTGTGGAGACGCAATTCTCAACAACAGCGCTGGTGTGAAGGCCTTCGGCGGCGGCCTCTTCTTCACCAGCAACAACATGGGTGGGACGCTCTCCATCGCTGACATCACAATGACGGGGAATACGGGTGGATACTGGACGGTGGTTTCCTCCGGCAGCGTCACCAACGTCGGCACGGCCGTCGGCACCAACGCGAAGAGCATTACGGTCACAAATTCGACGATCCAGGGCTACCCTTAGCCCACATCATTCATTGCGATTCCTTGCCGATTGGCTCGCCCAAACAGGCCAGCGGTTATCGCACCTGCCTAATCCCGTAGTTGTTGCAATGCCGTCTTCCGCGCTGCCTCTGAGCGAAGGTGCACGACGTGCAGCATCTCAAGCAAATTGTACGCGACGATGCGCAGAAGCGACATCACGGGCCATCGCCATCAACGAAAACACGGCTACCTGCTCACCGTCAGTGCCACGACGCACCTTGGATCAAGGCTGGATGCTGGCCACCATCGTCCTTGACGCGCACTCGACAACGACTAGAGTCTCCGCATAGCCATGGCACTCCTCGGGCGCGATACCTCGGTGACGGGGCCTTTTCCCAAGGGCGTTCTCCTTCTTGAAACCCTCCTTGGCACCGAGGCGCTGGGGCGGCCGTACAAGTTCGATCTCAGCCTGCTCTCGAAGGAGCCTGACCTCGACCCCAACGACGTGCTGGGCAAGCCGCTCGCGGTGGGCATCCAGCTTGGCACCGGCGAAGAGCGCTTCTTTCATGGCATCGCGACCAAGTTCTTGAAGAGGGGCACCACGCAACTGCACACGCGCTACGCGGCCGCGATCAGGCCGCGGCTTGATCTATTCAACTTCACCTCCGAGTGCCGCATCTTCAACGATCCATCGCAGGATGCCCTCGGCATCGTGAAGGAGGTGCTGGCCAAGCGCGGGCTGACCGACGTCGAATCGGGGTCGATTGTGGACCATCCCTTTCGTGCATGCGACTTTTGCGTGCAGTACCGCGAGAGCGATCTGAACTTTGTCCAGCGCTTGCTGGAAGAGGAAGGCATCTACTATTTCTTCAAGCACGAAGAAGCCAAGCACACCTTGGTGCTGGCCGATTCCATCACCGCGCACGAAATGGCGGCCGGTTACGAATCGATTCTCTACACGCCGAAGGATCGGAAGGTTGCCGGCGCCGAGGAGCAATTCTGGGACATGCGGGTGCGCACGTCGCTTTATCCCGGCAAGCATACGGTCCTCTGCTGCTACGACCCAACCAGGCTGCGGCCGAAGCCGCCTCAGTTCGGCGAGGAGCCGTCGGCCGAGCCGGCGCCGGGAGCACAATTCGAGAATTACGACAATCCCGGCGGGCTCTTCGCCCACAAAGATGCGCATCAAGAGGCGCTGGTGCGCACGCAAGCCGCCAGAGTGGCCCACACCACCATCGAAGTGGAGGGCAACACCATGGGAGTCGGAGTCGGCGGTCTGGTGTCGCTGCGCTCGGGCTTGGCTAGTGGCGAATTCTCGCCCTTCTGGCATGAAGAGGATTGGGAAAAGCAATATCTGGTGGTCGCGGCGGCCTACAGTCTCAGCGTCGATCAGTACGAAACCGGCGACGTCGCGAAGAACGACGAACCGTTCAAAGCGAAGTACCAGTTACTCGACAGTCACACGCAATTCCGGCCCCAGCGCACGGCACGCAAGCCACAGATGCGCGGCCCGCAGACGGCGCTGGTCGTCGGCCCGCCGGGCGAGGAGATTTGGACCGACAAGTTCGGCCGAGTGATGGTGCAATTCGATTGGGATCGCACAGGCGAACGCAATGAGAAGTCATCGTGCTGGGTGCGGGTGGCGCAATCGTGGGCCGGGGCCGAGTGGGGCATGCAGTTCCTTCCCCGCATCGGCGAGGAAGTGGTCGTGGCGTTCCTCGCCGGCGATCCGGACCGTCCCATCATCCGTGGGCACATCTACAACAAAGACCACCTGCCGCCCTACGATTTGCCGGAGAACAAGACACAAAGCGGGATCAAGACCCGCAGCACCAAGGGCGGCACGGCGGCCAACTTCAACGAGATCCGCTTTGAAGACAAGAAGGGCCAAGAAGAGCTGCACCTGCAGGCCGAAAGGGACATGTTGACGCTGATCAAGCAGTGCCAGGCCATGAACGTGGGCACGGATCGCATCGTCCTGGTGGGCAACAACGAAACCAACCATGTGAAGGGCAACCGCTCGCTCACCGTCGACCTTAACGACAGCGTAGTCATCGGTGGAACCCACGACAAGACGGTCAGCGGTACGGTCACGCAGATCTATGGCGACGATCATTCGCGCAAGGTCGACGGCGAGCAAGAACTGTTCGCCGAGAAGAACAAAGACGAGCACGTGGGGCAGGCGCACAAGCTGACTACGGACAAGAAGTTCCAGCTTAATCAGGCAGAGACCAGCATGACCTTCAAGGGCAGCAACGTGACCGTGGACTCGGCCGGCACCATCACCCTGACGGCCGGCGGCGCCACCGTCTGCTTCGACAAAACCGGCAAGGCGACCTTCGACTCGCCGACCGGAATCAAACTTGTGTGCGGCGCCAGCTCGCTGACGATCCTCCCGGGCGGCATCGCCATCGCCAGCCCCAACGTGACCGCCGCTGCCGGAGCCGGCAGCACGATGGCACTGGGCGAAGCGATCGCCGCCATGAATAGCAAGACCGTGACCATCGTGGCCGATGGCGTGTGCACCATCAAAGGCACGAGCGCGCTGAAATTGCAGGAGGCGGAGGGAAAGAAGGGAACGAAGGGCGGCACAAGTAGCGTAACGGGGCCGAAGAAGCCAGCACCGGCAGAGAATAGCGACTCCGGACGCAAGAAGGGTCCACTCTGGGTGCGCATCGATATGTCACCCGAGCAAGCAGGCAAGGACAAGTTCACGCTGACCTCGGCTGATGGAAGCTTCCGGGTCACGAAGACTGCCTCTGATGACAAGATCCCGAACGACGAGAGCATTGACCTCTTGTTCGATGAGGTCGACACCTCGCTCAGCTACACACTGAAGGTCACGGCCGAGGATGGGTCATCGACCACGCTCTTCGAGGACGTTCCCTATTCGGAGTTGGGCGCGCTGACCGGCGAGCCGGATGGGCCGGACGAGGCCCAGGATTTGGGCGAGTATTCGGGCGAGGTCGAGCAAGTCGACCCGACGCACGGGAGAGATCTATGACCTACCGAATCGCCAATGCGCCGCTGGCTGGGCCCGCCAGGTCCGGCACGGTGGTGCATGTAAGGCCGCCGGTGAAGCTGATCTTCTACCCTGGGGATGAGCAGCGTGGTGACACCCTGCTGGGACACATCTACGTCATGGGCGGCGAGGGGGAGGTCTACGAGGCCTGTGGCGGACCGGCGGAGCGTTCTCATGAACCCGGGCACACTAGAGGGCCCACGCCCAAGGGTAAGTATCATCTAGGGCCCAGGCATCACCACGTGACAGTCAACTGGTCCACGTCTTGTATCGCCTATGGGGCGCCGTTGCGACAGGGTGCCGTGGAGTACGAGTACCAGGACGAGAAGGGCCATTGGCATGTAGCCAGTGGTCCCGATGGCAAGGTCACGAAGTTGAGGCTCAAGGAACGGCGTGTGGAGCTCAATCGTCCGCTCACCGAAGACAGACGCCAAGAGGTCATTCGGGATGTTCGCAAGCTGTTTCGATGGAACGACGGTACCCCGATGGACAGTTGGTGGCGCAACGACTTCGGGGAGTGGGCCTGGAATTTGCCAGGGACTGCTTGTTACATTCACACAACTCCGAAGACCGAAGTCGCCTGGCATCTCTTGAACCAGAACATCGCACTCGAAAACTCGCATGGGTGCATCCACATTCATCCCAAGGACCGGGATGAGATGATGAGGAAGGGCTACCTCAAGCAGGGGGCCTACTTCGAGGTGAAGGGCTACAGCGAGAAAGGCCCGCCATGACCTGTTATTGCCGGCGCAGCCTCGTGGTCGCCTGTCTGCTGCTTGCGGCGATGTCCATCCATCGCGAGGCAAACGCCCTCCGCCTTCCGACTGGTACATGCCCGGACGCTGGGCTGGTCCAGCAGACCCAAGCTTCGAATGAGTTGGACCAGGTGGACGCGGTCAAAGAGCCTGACTGTACTCTGAAAGAAATTAGGAACGAGGCCGATGAGAGGCTCAAGCGCTGCCCCGGCGATGAAGAAGCACAGTATGAGCTGATTCGAGCGAAGGAGATGTTGTTGGACTATTCCGCGAGCGCGGATGAGGGTTCCCTGCAGTCGCTGGCCAAGTGGACCGCCGAGGCTGTCCACCGGTTTCCCCACTCGCCTCGGATCGCACTGGTGGATGCCCGTGCTCGTCCCGAGCCTGGGCACGTGGCCGCCCTGGTGGCGCGCTTTCCCGAATTTGCTCCGCTGCGAGTGGCGCTGGCCAACGCTCAGCTGGCTGCTGGCGATGCGGACGCAGCCGCGGAGACCATCGCGGCCATCAAAGACCTCAAGTTGGTGTACGGGGCGGGGGAAACTTTGGCGGCCATCCAATTGGCGAAGGGAGCCCCCACCGGAGCGCTGAAGACTCTGGCAAACAAGCGGCTCTGGTATGTGTATCCAGAGGAGGCGGCCGCAGGCAGTGAGGCCGATGGGCGGATGGGTCGTCTCTCTCGTCAGCAGGCTGAGATCGCTTATCAAGCACAGCTGGCGCTGCACCATCCTGCCGCTGCCCTGCGATCGCTCTTCGATGCGGCAGAGCGGGGATCGAAAGCGGCCCAGGCCCTCTTGAAGAAGCCTAGTCCCGAGCTGGCCAAAGCCATCGCTGCGGCTCGACGGTCAGGAAAGCTAAGCGCGATAGATCGGGAGTATCTGAAGAAATGATCCACGACACGACGCCGCCAAGTATCGCTTCGTGAACTTGGCGACCGAGGAATGGCACTACGATCACCGCACGGAATTGAAGCTGCCCGGCGGAAAGCCGGTCCCAGAGAAAACGCAAGGCGAGGGTGGAGAGCTGGTGGCGAGCGGCAGCGCCAATGGGCCATCCGACGGTGAATCGGGGACTTGACGTTTGATTGCAATCCCTCGTCGACGACGTGAACCGCGAACTGGATCGACTTGCGATACAATGCCGCCCGATGGGCCAGAACCTCGATGCTTTCATCGCCAAGTGGGTCGCCGCCGGGCCGTCCGAGCGGGCCAACAAGGATCTCTTTCTCGCCGAGCTGTGCGGCATCCTTGACGTCGCCCCGCCCAATCCATCCGCCAACGATCCCGAACGCGACACGTACGTGTTCGAGCGCGAGGCCAAGATGGCCCACGAAGGCGGCGAGTCCACCATCGGCCGCATCGATCTGTACAAGCAGGACTGCTTCATCCTCGAAGCCAAGCAAGCCTCCGGCGAAGGCAGCAGCAAGCTGGGCAAAGCCAAGCGCGGCACGCCGGCCTGGAACATCTTGATGATGGAGGCCTACGGCCAGGCGCTCGGCTACGCGCTCAGCTTCGACCGGCGTCCGCCCTTCATCATCGTTTGCGACATTGGCCACTGCTTCGATCTGTACGCGGCCTTCGACGGCAGTGGCAACTATCGCCCCTTCCCCAACGCGCAGAACAACCGCCTGTTCCTCACCGACCTCGGCAAGCACCGGGGCACCCTGCGCACGCTCTTCGAGAAACCGCTCGACCTCGATCCTTCCAAGCACAGCGCCAAGATCACGCGCGAAGTGGCCGGCCACCTGGCCAACCTGGCCAAGAAGCTGGAAGACGACGGCCACGATGCAACCCTGGTCGCGCAATTCCTCATGCGCTGCTTGTTCACCATGTTCGCCGAGGACGTGGGCCTTCTGCCCGAGGGCATGTTCACCAAGGCGCTCAAAGACCAGTGGCTGCCCCATCCCGAAATCTTCCCCAGCCAAATCGAACACGTGTGGCGTACCATGAACGACGGCGGCGAGCTGTTCGTCATTGGCAGAATCCTGCGCTTCAACGGCGGCCTGTTCGCCAGCCCCCAGGCGCTCAAGCTCGACAAGAAGGCGCTCGGACTGCTGCTCGAAGCAGCGGAGTGCAATTGGTCCGACGTCGAGCCCGCCATCTTCGGCACCCTGCTGGAACGCGCCCTGGATCCCAAAGAGCGCCACGCCCTGGGCGCGCACTACACCCCGCGCGCCTACGTCGAACGCCTGGTCAGGCCGACGATTGAAGAACCGTTGCGCGCCGACTGGGACGTGGTGCAGGCGCAGGCCCGCCGTTTCGTCGTGGCAGCCGAACAGGCCAAGACCCCCAAGGCCCACAAGGACAAGCTCAGCGAAGCCATCGAGGTCGTGCGCGCCTTCCACACCAAGCTGTGCCACACCCACGTCCTCGATCCCGCGTGATCCTTGGGGATCTGGTCGTCGCCCTGTCGTTCGCGCCTCGAAGACGGCGCAAACCAGGAGAAGTGTCTGCTCTTTGGGCGGAATCGTCGTTCCTTGCCGCAATAATATCCCAAAGTATTTGTTTACTTTTGAATCTCGCTCCGTAAATTGGCCAAGTGATGACACACTCTTTGGCATCACAGAGCAGGAAGAATTCCGTAAGCTCTCGTGGGATTTGGGAGTCCGCGGCGGCAATCCTCACTGGCGTTTCGCGTGCAGCACATCTGGCAGATATTCTGCATCCTTTTGTGTGCTTGTTTCGGCCCCCACAACAGCGGCTATTGGACCCAGGAATGATAGCTGCGGGTCATGAGGAAGTTGTACCGTGAACTTTCCCAGATTTGTCTTCGGATACCACGGGTGCCTGGAGCCCTTGGCGAGCGATCTGCTGACTGGGCGGAAGACCGTGGCGGACTGGCCTGTGAGCCGAAACAAGTGGGACTGGCTCGGTGAAGGGATCTACTTCTGGGAACATGGGCCAGCCAGGGCAAAGAAATGGGCCGAGGACAAGGCCAAGGAAGCCAAGGTCAACGGGCGGAAGAACCCTGAACCGGCCGTGATTGGAGCCGTCATTGCACTCGGCAACGACGACGTTTTCGACCTGACTGACGTTCGGTTTGCACCGGCTCTACACGGAGCTTTCGTCATAATGGATGCGACGTTTGCCAAAGCTGGAAGGAAGATGCCCGCGAACGAAACGCGCGATCGTCAGCGACACTTTCTCGACTGCATAATCATCAACTCGCTGTTCGCCATCGATGAGATCAGAGAGAAGTACAACGTGGTGCGAGGTGCTTTCGAGGAGGGCGAGCCCGCGTTTCCTGGCTCGACGATAAAGGAACAAACGCACATTCAGCTCGCGGTGCGAAATCCCAGCGTCATCCGGGGGGTGTTCAAGCCCGTACTCTAGTGCTGGCATTCCCTGAGCGGACAGGTTAACTTCGAGTCATGTTGAAGAGTTCCGCACCATCCGTAGACCCGGTGCAACTCACTCTGCGTGCGCTCGCGAAGCAAGCGAAGATTCCGCCGCGCACGAGGTTCAACCGGCTGGTTAAGATGGGGCTCATCGATAGCCAGGGAAACCTTGACCTGAGTCATATCTACACAACGACTGTAGGAGAGCTGGCCCGGAAACCGCGCGGTCTGCGTAGGGCTGCGAACGACAACACCGAGAAACCAAAGTCGTAAGCCCTTGAAGCGACCGGGGTCGGTAGCGCCCCAGAAACGCGCGACCATCGCAAACGCCGGCAAGCCGCGCATCCCGATCTCACCATCACCGGCATGTACAACGTGCTCGAAAAGTTGCGCTCGGGCGAGGCACTCACGGCCAAGGACAAGGTCATCCACGAGCAGGGACTGGTGTCCGTGCTCAAGAAGTTGCACGACGATCTGGACGTGGCCGTCTTCGATGCCTACGGCTGGCCGCACGACCTCGGCGACGAACAGAAGCTCGCCTCCGCCGACGAGCCCGAGGAAGCCGCACCTGTCGCCGCCACCGCGACCTCCTGGCCCAAGAAGCTGGCCGAGCAGATCGCGGCCGTGCGCGACCTTTTGACCAAGGGCGCGGCCGAGTGGACCGTGGCCGAAGCCGCCGCCGCCTTCAAGGGCGCGAACAAAGCCGACATCGAAGAAGTCCTCGACAGCCTGGCCGCCCTCGGCATCCTGGCCGCCTACGAAGCCCGCGGCACCCGCCGCTGGAAATCCACCCGCGCGGCCGCGTAGGAATCAGGGGCGACGTACGAACTCTCGAACGTCGAGGCCAATGTCTCTCGCGATGGCCCGCAAGAGCGCCGGCGAGATGTCCCGCCCGGCGTGGTAGGGCACCGTGGTCACGCGGCCGTCCGGATGGCGGTATTGCCTGTGCGAACCTCTCTGGCGAACTTCCACGAACCCAAGCTGCTGCAAAATCGCGGTGACTTCGCGCGGTTTGAGAACGGGGACGTCACCCACGCTACGCGACCTTGACCGTCTGTGTTCCGACGAACTCGCCTTCGAGTTTCGGATCGCCGTCCTCGAGCAGCATATGCGCAACCTCTTCCAGATTGGCGTGAAGCTCGTCCATGGTGGCGCCCTGCGAGTGCATGCCCGGCCATCCCGGCACGTAACCCACGAACAGCCCCGTGGCCGCATCCCGTTCGATGACCGCCGTGAATGTCCGCATAAAGAAAACTGTAGCGCGCACCTGGCGTCGGCACAAGGATGGCCGCCACTCCCGCTCGCCGCCCTCGGCATCCTGGCCGCCTACGAAGCCCGCGGCACCCGCCGCTGGAAATCCACCCGCCCGGCGGCCTAAGCAAGATCGTATCGTGGTCACCAACTCGACCCTGCAGGACGACCCGTAAGACTGTTCCGATAGTGGACAAGCCACGGTCGTTTGTGCCTTCATACCGGCGGGCACAACATGAAAACTTTTCGAACAGGAACCATTCTTTTCGGTCTGCTGGTAGTCGGCGGATGCGGCGGCGGGTCGTCTTCGGGCACCGACTCGGGCGCGAGCTCGGAGGCTGGCGCCAGTGTTGACGGGGGCGGCCTGGATGCGGCGCCAGCCGACGTGGCCAATGTGTCCACGCCCAGCGTGGTGGTGAGCGATGGTTACGTGACGACCGGTCCGTGGGCGGGCTTCGGTTTCACCGCCACCGATCCCGGCGCTGCGACGATTATTCCGGAGTGCGGCGGCACTTGCAATCCACCTTTTGTTGGCAAGTATTTCTGCATGCACGGGACCGTCACCGGGCGCATGGACTGGACCGGCTTTGCCATGTTGGGCTGGAACGTGAATCAAGACACCGCGAGCGGGGCGCAATTGACCTGGCCCGTTCCCGAGACGGGCGGACTTATCGTCACGGTCGACAATCCCAGCAAAATTCCCCTGCGCGTTCAGTTGCAGGGCACGAATCCGCACATCTCTTCGGATCGCTGGTGCGCCCCCCTGGTCAGCGGACAGTTCATGCCGTGGAGCTCGTTTCTGACCAATTGCTGGGCCGGCGGCAAGCCCCAGAACCCGCTGACACCGGGGACGCCGATCCAGCAGGCGGCCATCATCGTGCCCGGCTTGCAAGTCGACCTGCCCTTCGACTTTTGCCTGGTCGATGTTCAGGTTCAGGGAGGAACAGCCACCGTCGACGGCGGCCAGGACAGTGGATTTGACGGCGGCGCAAGCGTCGGTACCGACGGCGGTTCGGACACGAACTAGGCTATAGCCGCGGCAGGCGCGGGATCATCAGCAGCATCAGGGCCACGGCCGCGGCCCCGATATAGAACGGCACGCGCAATCCGAGCGAGTCGTAGAGCAGACCCCACAGGAGCGGGCCGGTGGCGCGGGCCAGGGCGCCGGAACTTTGCATGAGTCCCAAGGTCGCGCCCTGCATGTCGGGGCCCACCCGGCGCGAGATGTAGCTTGAAACGCTGGGCATGTGCAGGGCGGTTCCGGCGGCGGTAACCGCTGAAGCCAGGATAAAGGTGGATACACCGAGGCTGACGCTGAGACCTTGCAGGACAAAGCCGGCGGCCATGAGGAACAGGGCCGCGGCGATCAGACGAATCTCGCCGAAACGCCGGTTGAGCTTGCCGATGAGCCCGCCCTGAACGATCACGGAAACCAGCCCCACCAGGCCGAGCACGCGGCCGGTCCCCACGACGTTCATCTTGAATGCATCCAGCGTGAACAACCTGAAGATGGCCTGCACGCCCGAGAACCAGAAGATCGAGCTGAAGGCGATGATGAGAATCGGGATCACTCCGGGCATGCGCCCGACTGAGCGCAAGGCCGCAAGGTCGATGAGGGCGAACTTCCGCGCCACTATCGTGCGGTTTTCGGGCGGCAGTGATTCGGGCAAGTAGCGAAGCGCGAAGATGAGATTGATGGTGGAAAGGGCGGCCGACACGAACGCGGGCAAGGTGCCTTGGTGGCCAATGACGTGGAAGTTGCCAAGCTCGCCGCCGATGAAGGGGCCAATCATGAAGCCCAGCCCGAACCCCATGCCGATGATGCCCATACCCTTGGCGCGTTCGCGGGGCGTGGTCACGTCGGCGATATAGGCCTGGGCCACGGCGATGTTCGCGGTGGCGGCGCCGCTCCATAGCCGCGAGAGAAAGACCGTGAGCAGACTTTGCGAAAGCCCAAGGAAGACCATGCCCAGGGCCGAGGCGGCGATGCTCCACACCAGCACCGGCCGGCGCCCCACGCGATCCGAGATCCTGCCCCAGATCGGCACCGCGATGAATTGCATCAGCGAGTAGCACGACGCCAACGCCGCGGCCAAAAAGTCGCTGGCGCCGAGATCGCGCGCCATGGAAGGCAGAAACGGGATGATGAGCCCGAACCCCACCAGGTCGAGGAAGACGGTGAGAAAGAGCGTGCCGAGCGAGGCCCTACGTATGGTCATGGATGCAGAGAGAGCACAGAGTCTACAGAGGTCACAGAGGCCGAAAGGAAGAAATCGTGATCACGGCTCCGAACTCTTCCTCTGTGCCCTCTGCCTTCTCTGTGCCCTCGGCCTCTACCCGACGGTCGGCGCGAAAAGCAAATCCATGAGCTGGCGCCCGGTCAGGCCTTGGTAGTGGCCGGCCGCGCAGTTCTTCTCGGTGTATCGACTGAGCGAGGCGTCCTTGTTCACGCCCGCACCGGACACCATGAAGGGCACGGGGTCGCGCGTGTGCTTGCGCAGTTTCACCGGCACCGGGTGGTCGGGCAGCACCATCACACGCAAATCGTCGTGGTGAACCTTCTTGTACTCGTCCAGGAAGGTCTTGGCCAGCCGACTGTCGACGTCCTCGATGGCCTTGATCTTGTTCGCCAGGTCGCCCAGGTGGCCGCACTCGTCGACCGCCTCCACGTGCAGGTAGACGAAGTCGTTGCGGCGAAGCATGTCGACCGCGGCGCGCGCCTTGTTCTCGTAGTTGGTGTCGATCCACCCGGTGGCGCCCTCGGGCCGCAGCGATTCCATCTTGCCGAGAAGTCCCAGTCCCAAGATCACGTCCACCGCCGAGATGATGCTGCCCTTTTTGCCGTAAAGCTGCTCGAACGACGGCATATCGGGCTTGCAGCCCCCTGACCAGGGCCAAATCATGTTCGCCGGGTTCTTGCCCCTTTCGAGTCGCTTGCGGTTGACGGGATGGTCGGCGAGCAGTTCGCGCGACTTCATCATCAGCTCGCGCAGCAGCGCCGCCGTGGCCTCGGCCTCGGGCGTGCGCGCCCGCGGCAGGATTTTTGCCCATTCCATTCCATGCGAGGAATCGGGCTTGTCGTAATCCACGGCTGGCGAAAAGCGCTTGCCGTGCAGATAAAGGATGTGGCGGTAGGAAACGCCCTTGCGGATCGTAACCTCGGCGGTGCCCAGCTTGGCGGCGAGTAAGTCGACGATCTCGGCCGCCTCGGGTTCGCCGATGTGGCCGGCCGAGTAGTCTTCCAGCACATCACCCTTGGTGGTGATGATGTTCATGCGGAAGGCGACCGTTTGCTCGTCGAGAGGCACGCCCAGCCCGTAGCTCTCGATGGCGCCGCGGCCCGTGTACGACGAGGCCAGATCCCAGCCGAGCACGGACATGTTGGCCACGTCCGACGAGGTGGGAAATGCCGACGGCAGGGTCACGAAGGTGCCAAACTGTGCTTTTTGCGCCAGCCCGTCGAGCACGGGCGTCTTGGCGGCTTCGATCGGGGTCTTCCCGCCAAGTTCGTCTAGCGGGTAGTCGGCCATCCCATCGATGAGAATCACGGCGTATTTCATGGCGAGGTCTCGCGAGCAGGGTGCGTGGTCAGGTGTCTCGAATCGATAGCACGGAGCAGACATGGAAACCATGACCGGCCCCGTGGTCAAACCGTCAAAATATTTCACCCACAAGTAACCTCTCGGATACAATCGGCATCCTTGACGGTTCTGGATATTGAACTTCATGAAGGAGGAGAGATGCGTAAAGTAAGTTTGATCCTTGGTTTGGCTTTGTTCGCGTTGGCAGGATCCGCCCGCGCTCAGGATGAAGCCCCGGCCCCGGCTGGCGATCCCGCTGCGGCCCCAGCCCCCGCGCCCGAGACTGTTGCCGCCCCGGCCGCCGCGCCTGCAGCTTCGGACAGCAAGATGCAATTGGGCCTTAACCTCCTGCCGATGCTTATCGGCAAGACGAAGACCGACGCCGGGTCCTTTGACATGTCGATGGCCTATGGTGTTGGGCTGTCCTTCGGCTATGCCGTCATCCCCGGCCTGTACGTAGGCGTGGCTCCCCAGGCACTCTTCCGCGTCAATCTCAAGCCCGCCGAGGGCACTTCAGCCAAGGCGTACGACCTCCTGGCTCGCGTCGCTTACGTCTACACCGTGGCCCCCAAGATCGGCATCTATGCCGAGGTTCTGCCGGGCTACTCCATCGTCACGGATCCCTCAGGTGGTAGCAGCGCCAAGGGCTTCGTGATCGCCGGCGGCGTGGGCGGCATGATGGACGTGACGGACCAGGTGTTCATCAACCTCGGGGTTGGCTATCAATACGGTCTTGAGAAGCGATCGGGCAACAAGGACAACCTCAGCTACCTGCGCATCGCGGTCGGCGCTGGCATGAAGTTCTAGTCCGAGCCATCACCACAGAAGCAAAAAGCCCGGCGCCCTTTGGGGTGGCCGGGTTTTTCTTTATGCGTAGGATCACGGCCATGCGGAAGCTCGCTCCAGCACTTTCCCTCGCGGCACTCGCCTTCACCGGCACGGCACACGCGCAAGGTGGCGGCTACCCCGACGCGTACGCCTTGCGGCCGCTGCAGATGCCCACCGGCATGGTTCAGTTGAAGGTGCCGGTGATCATCAACCTGTCGAAAGGTTCGGTCGCCAGCCCGGTGTTCATCCCCTTCGAGCTCCGCCTCGGGCTCACCAACGACCTCGAATTGCGCATCTTCCACCCAGTCCACGGTCTCTGCGTCAGCGGCCATGCCAAAGGCTGCGACCGCGTCTACAACGACTTGGCCCTGGGCATGCTCTACTCGGTCATGCGCGAGCGGGGCATAGAGCTCTCCCTGCTTGGCGCGTTCGAGGTCACCTCGTTTTCAAGTCCGGCTCTGGTCCGGCTCGACGCGGGCATGGCTTTCAAGTTTGTCCATGCTCCGTTCTCCATCGCGGCCTGGCCGTACGTCGGGATCGGCCTCACCCACCGCGATCAGAATGGCGATTCTATCAACCTTCCGGTCGAATTCGCCTTCCAGCTTTCTTCGCCCACCGCGCTCTTCCTCGAAACCGGCTTTTTCGGAGATGCCCACGATTTCGGCAACACCTGGTCCTCGCCCCTCGGCGTCGGCATCAACTACCTGCTTCAGCACGGCGTCGACATGGGTGCAGAATTCAAGCTCGACGATGCCATCGGCAACGGCAGCGGCGGCGACAACCGAGAATTCATCTTCTACTTCGCGCTTCGCAACTAGAGAGAAAGCGGCTGCGGTCTTCGCCAGCCTTGGGCGGCTTGCCGCCAGTTCTCGCATGTGGATCGCGTTCCCGCGCACGTCATTTGCCGTACCCAGCCGCGGCGATGTTGGCTTGGACAGCTTGGGCCGTTGCGGTGGACGCCGCGCCCGAGGTCATGACGCCTTCATAGAAGTCGCCCTGGGCAGTGTCGGTGCCGTCGCCGCCGGTGCCAAGAACGATGGCGCCCTGCTTTTTCATCGGATTGTAGCCATTGGGACGTACGCCGTCGTAAAAGCTCGTGAGGGTTGCCGTTTGCGCGCTGCCACCCAGGAGTGCAAACGATCCGGATCTCCCTATCACCATCGCAGTGACATACGGGGATGTTTGCGAAGTATCCGCGGCGTTCGCGGCAAAGCTCGCTTGCGCGTAGACGCCATTTTCCATGTCCGCCATGACCCAGGGACCGGCGCCGCCGCCTTTTCCTTGAGACGTCCAGTTGCCAAAATAGACAGCCTCCATGGTGCCCGCGCCATCGTCATGATTGGTCGTCTCGGCGTTTCCGTAGTCGAAGCAGCAACTGGCGTTGAAGAAGGTGCCGCTCGTCACCATGTATTCGGTCTCCGGCTGGTCGCCGGTCGCGACGCCGGTGGTCTTGTCTATTCGGTAGCCGTATCCAACAGGGATGTGGACGCCGTAGACCTTGTGACCGGAGATCGTAAACGGGAGCGCCGTTGCGTCGGACTCTTTGGGAGCCGTCGTATTCCTCTGACCGATGGGCGCCTGCGTGAGGTGGTTATTCTTGCCGGACTGGTCGTAGATGATGGTGATGGTGCACGTCGTGCCTGTGCAGAAGGCGTCCTGCGGGGCCGAGTCGGCGACGCCGCCTGGGCTCAGCACGCCGATGTCCTTCGTCGTTTTGTCCGAGGCGCGTGTGACCTGGTAGAGGTTGCCACTGTACGCGCCCAACAGAGCCCGCACCGTACTGTGGGCTGCAACACAGGGGGTATTGCCGGTTGCGAAGATATCGCAAACCCCATTGCTGGACGTTGTCGAGCCGCCTGAACCGGTCTTTCCGCCCGTACCGGAAGTTCCACCCGAACCAGTGGTGCCGCCCGAACCAACCTGGCCGCCGCTCGCGACTCCAGTAGTCGCCCCGCCGGTTGAAACGGTTCCACCCACGGCCTTGGTGCCGCTTGTGCTGGTGATTCCCCCTGTTGCGATCTCGCCACCGGTCGCAAGCGAGCCGCCTGCGGCTGTTTCGCCGCCAGTGCTCCGCGTTCCGCCGGTTGCCATGCCTCCGCTTGCGACGATGCCACCCGCGCCCGTGGCCATGCTCTTTCCGCCACTGGCAAGCGAGCCACCTTCCGCGACCGAGCCGCCCGTTGCCGCAGAACCTCCCGCGCTCTCACTTCCCCCGGCACGACTTCCTCCCGTGCTCATCGCTCCTCCACTCGCCATCGATCCCCCAGCGTTGCCTCCAGCGTTGCCTCCAGCGTTGGAAATGCCGGTTCCGCCGGTTTGAACGCTGGCATCGGCTTGAACAGCGGGTGCACTGGTGCTGCTACAGCTAGCCGCCATCAACGCGCCCACCAGAGTCGAGAGATAGAGAATTCTTGTCCTTCGAAGCGGTTCCATGGATCCCCCAAATTGATTCCCGCCTTGGCTGACAAGGGCGGTGAAGCGTTTTACTGAAGTTGCCTGTCTCATGAATAGGTTCCGCCTGCCGGCCGTACGGCTCACCGAGATAGACATCATGGGGTAGCACCAGGGATCGAACCCGGCTTAGTCGCATGAACTTTTGCCGCGGGCGTTTCGGCCGGGCATGCCGACAAGGAGGTTTTCTGAGCCGGGAAGTCGACTCGACGGAACGTACTCTTGCATGGGAACATCCGTGACGAATTGGTACCCGGGTCGTAGCTCACGCCTGGCGGTGGCACGATGGCTAGCGCCTGTGGTGGCTTTGGCGAGCGCCATGGTGGTCTGCAGTTGCTCGTCGAACTCGACCGGCGGGGTTGCGACCGGCGGCAACACCTCCCAAGGCGGCACAGTCAATTCGGGCGGCAGCGTCGCCCCAGGCGGTGTTTTGGTGTTTGGGGGGACGCCTTCGGCGGGTGGCCTAAGTTCAACTGGTGGCAGTTCTCCTGCTCTTGGCGGAACCATACTCTTGGGCGGGAGCGCCATCTCCGGCGGTGCGAGCGGCTCGGGCGGCGCAGTCGGTTTCGGCGGTGCGACCGGCTCGGGTGGCGCAGTCGGTTTCGGCGGTGCGACCGGCTCGGGTGGCGTAGTCGGTTCTGGCGGCGCGACCGGTTCGGGTGGCACAGTCAGGTCCGGCGGCGTGCTTGGCTCTGGTGGCGAAAGTCGCGCGGGTGGCGCCACAAGCTCGGGGGGCGTCGCGGGCGGGACTGGCGGGGCAGCGGGCGGCAAGGACGGCGGAGGCGCCGGCGGGCAGCCCGGAGCGGGTGGAACCTTGAGCGGAACTGGCGGTGGAACCAGCACCGGCCCCAACTACCCCTACGTCTTCTCATGCTTCAATGACTCCGCTCCGAGTTCAGACTTGATCATCTACACGTCCACCGACGCGCTGAACTTCACCCTGCTCTCCGACACCAAGTACGTTGGACCAAGCGGCTACCTGCGCGATCCCAGCATCATGAAGCACACAGACGGCAAGTTCTACGTGGCCTTCACCACGCCTCCGGACGCCGGTTGCTGCGGTCCTCAGACCAGTTTCGCCATCGCTTCCAGCGCAAACCTCAAAGACTGGACCACTGTCACGCAGGTGCCCTGCGGCGTCGCCGGCACCAAGAATGTGTGGGCGCCCGAATGGTTCAAGGACAGCGACGGGACGATCCACGTCCTCGTGACCCTCGACGGCAAGACCTATCGGTACGAGCCGACGGACAACACCCTGACCAAGTGGGGCGCCGGGACGTGGATTTGGATGGGACCAGGGGTTATCGACACCTTTGTCGTCAAAGTCGGCACAACCTACCACTCGTTCTCGAAGGGTACATTCGTCCAGCACGGGACCGCCGTCAGCCTGGATGGTCCCTGGACATTCGACCCCACAAGCTACTGGCCGGGCTGCAAAGAAGCGCCGGCGGTCATCGATCTCGGCACCGGAACGTGGCGCCTCTATTGCGATGCCGGTGGCGGCGGGCACGAGAAATCCAGTGACAGCACCGACATGTTCAAGACCTGGACAACAGCGCAGACGCTGCCCGTGGTCGGCAACAACATCAGCCACGGCACGGTGATCAAGGGAAACTAGCGACACCGCTCCATGGAATTGTGGCTACAATAAGGCGACGGGACCCCAGCTCCCTCTTTGTTGAGCCGTGTCCCGCTGAAACAGGCACCTCTCTTGCCACAAGACATGCGCGGCGAAACCGACTCCCACGTCAGTGAAGGCGCCAAGATCCTGACGCTGCCGCCAGCCAATCTCTCCGCGATCGACGACGCGGGCCTGGTGCGCGCCATCCTGGCCGGGGATCCCCGCGCGCCCAGAGCCCTGTGGGATCGCCATGCGCGCCTGGTCCATCGCATCCTGCGCCGCGCGCTGGGCCAGCAAGATGAAGTCGAGGATCTGGCGCAGGAGGTTTTCCTAAGTCTGTTTCGTAGACTGCCGACGTTGCGCGAACCCAAGGCGCTGCCCTCGTTTCTGATCGCCATCACGACACACGTCTTGCGCCACGAGTTGCGGCGACGCTGGGTCAGGCGCTGCATGAGTCTCGGCACGAAGGAAGACATCGGTGTCGATCCGCGCGTGGTCCATCCCAATCCCGAGGCCCGCCAGGCGGTCAGTCGGCTCTACGGCATTCTCGACCGCCTTGGATCCGAGGAGAGACTCGCTTTCGTTCTGCGTTTCATCGAAGGCATGGAATTAACCGAGGTGGCCACGGCTCTCGGACTGTCTCTTGCCACGGCCAAACGACGGCTCGTCCGCGCGCGTGCGCGTTTCGACCACCACGTCGCCAAAGATCCAGGACTCGCTTCCTACTTGTCGGGAATCTACGAGGAATCCCCATGAACAAGCGCCAAGATCCCAACGACTCAGACCACGTGCTTCGCCATCTTTGCGAGCTGGCCCGGGCCGCGTATACCGAGGATCTGACCGCCCGCGAGGAAGCCGGGCGAACGCGATTGGAGGCGGCGGTGTTGGTTCGACCACGCTCGCGACGGCTTCTGGCGGTGGCGATTGGTCTCGCCACGGCGACGGCTGCCGTGCTGCCGATAGCTTTGATGTGGAACCATAACACGGCTCCGAGCCTTGGCTTCCGCATCGTCGACGAAGCCGGTGTGCTGCAAGCCACGCGGGATCTCGCTTCCGCCGGACGTATCGAGTTTTCCGATGGCTCGCGGGTCACGGTGGCCGCGCAAGCGCGCGCAAGCGTCACCGCCATCGAGGCGCGAGGGGCGAGCATCCAGCTAGAGTATGGCCGGCTGACCGCGCGAGTCGTGCATCTCCCCCAAGCACGCTGGTCCATTGCTGCTGGGCCTTACCAAGTTCAGGTGACGGGAACGACCTTCGAAATGAGCTGGGCGCCAGACGCGCGCGCTCTGGAAATCTGGCTTCGCCAAGGCAGCGTCCAGGTTTCGGGGCCCAACACGGGCCAGGGGCTCGCCGTTGTTGCAGGCCAACATCTATTGGCCAGTGCGGCGAACGGACAAATCGTGCTCGACGCCATGTCGCCCGCGACGATATCTGCTCCCCCTCTCGTTGGCGCCACCGCGCAGGCACCCGCGGTGGATCTCGGACGGGTATCCTCGCCGGTCTCCGGGCCTCCTTCCGAACGTCCCTCGATAGGATCACCCTCGTCGTCGCGCGCGCCGCGCTCGTCCGCCGCGCCGCGATCGCCGTCTCCCGCGCCGTCGTTGTCTTGGCCACAATCTCTGGCCCGAGGCGAATTTCAGCGCATCTTGGACGATGCCGAGCAGCGAGGCATCGGCGATGTTCTTGCGGGCGCGACCAGTGCTGACCTTGCTGCACTTGCCGATGCCGCCCGCTACAATCGCAGAAACGATCTCGCACGTCGAGCGCTGCTAGCCGAGCGCGAGCGTTTTCCGCGAACCTTGGCGGGACGAGAGGCCGCATTCTTCCTGGGCACCCTGGACGAATCCCGCGCTGACCGCGCAGCACAGACAAGCGCGCTCGACTGGTACGGGCGCTACCTCGCGGAAAACCCGGCCGGCAACTACGGAGGGCAAGCCCTGGGCCGCCGCTTGGTGCTGTTCGATTCTCTCCAGGACCGGGCCGCTGCCCGCGCGGCCGCGGCTTCGTACCTAGCTAAGTTTCCCGCCGGCCCCTACGCCGCCAAAGCTCAACACATCGTCGAGTCTGGTCAGTAGCGCCTTGTCGGATTCAGACACGTATTGCACTATGTTCGAGGTTCGTGTCACGCGCCAGTTCCAGGTACCCGCCATCCCCATCAAGACACTTCCCTCGTCGTGCGCCCCGAATAGGGCGTGGGCTGTTTGTGCTCTCGGTCGCCCCGGTCCTGATCTCGATTCTGGCGCTCGCGGATGACGGTACCCACAGCGATGCGGTTCATTCCGAGACGCCGCCTGGTGCTCAGACACCGCGCGGGCTTGTCATCGTTTTGCGGCCGGCCGATGTCGATGAATTGACCCGTACGGCCCTGGCCCGCGTCACCGGGGAGCTGAACGCCGCCGATTTCCAAACCGCGTTTGTCACCCTCGACCCACTTCAGGATCCCACCACGCAGGTCGAAAGCGTAGCTCCCGAATCGCACGCGGTCGCTGTGTTCGCCATCTCTCACATCGGCGATCCCCACGGTCGCACGATTGCCATCTGGGTCTCGGATCGCATCGGACGGCGAATGAACATCGTGCGCATGGAGATGCAGGGCGACGACGTTAGTCAGGATGCCGCCGTGTTGGCCTTGAACGCCATCGAACTCATCCGTGTCAGTCTGGCTGGGCTTTGGCCCACGCCGCCCGAGAATGTTGTGACGGCTCCGCCGAAAAACATGGCCGCGGCCGTTCCACCGCAAAGAGCGCAGTTCAGCGTGGGCCTCGGGATCGCGGCAGAGCAGGACTTCGGGCTTCCGTCGCCCGAGTGGATGGGATCGTTCACGGCTAGAGTGACGTGGCCGCGCGGACTCGGCATCAAGGCCGAGGTCAGTGGTTTGGGCCCGGCTCTGACCCTGGACGGAAAATACGGAACCGCGATGGTGCATCGCCAGCTCGCCTCGTTGGGCCCGACGTGGAGCTTTCTGCGGCAAGCACGTGTTCAGTCGTTCGTTGTTCTCGCGGCCGGCGTCGTGCGTCTCGTCGGCGAGGGCGCGACGACCGATCCCACGCGAACGGTTGCGCGCTCGGGTAGTGCGTGGTCGGCGCTGGGCGTGGTTGGAATTGGCGCCACGTTTCGACTCGCCGGCCAACTGTGGCTGGCCGGCGAGCTAGACGGAATCGCGACCCTCCCGCCCCTCATCATTCGCATCGCCGACACCGACACGAAACCCCTTTCTCGCCCCGGACTCCTAGCCAATGTTGGGCTACATGTCAGCTTCTAGTCAAAAGATGCCGTTGCTTCTATCGGCGGCCGTGGCGCTGGCGGCTTGCTCGCCACGGACCTTGGTGCTGGTGGACCTGTGCTCAGATGCCGGCACCGGCAGCTGTTCCAAAGGTGCCGCGGACGCGGACACCCTCACGTCCTTGCGCCGCGGACTTGTGGGTCTTTGGCATCTCGACGATAGCGTCGGCGATACGACAGCGCGCGATTCGTCCGGCAATAGCAACCACGCCATGCTGGAAGGCTTGGATCCGACCCTGGCCTGGGCGACCGGGCGTCTAGGCGGAGCACTGGACATGGGCGGCACCGGCTACGCGCAGATTCTGGATTCCCCCAGCATCAATGGAATCACCGACCAGGTGACGCTCTCTGCATGGGTGTACTTCGACGGGGTCATCACGGCGGCCAACCAGTATGGAACGGCAATTTCGCGACAAATCGGGACCACCAACGAGCAATATTACCACCTGTCCCTTCAGCAACCAGGAAACCCGACCTTGTTCATTGGAATGTCGGCCAGCATACCGGCCGCCCGCCCGACGACGTCCCACCAGGTCGCGCAGAGAGTCTGGACCCACCTGGCGGGAACCTACGATGGCAACTTGGCGACACTGTATGTGAGCGGCGTGGAGGTCGGATCGGTGGCGATCTCGGGAACCTTTCCCAGCGACACCACGCCGGTCATCGTGGGCGGCAATGGCAACGCGGGGTCGGTTACCGAACGTTTTCCCGGCAGGATCGACGAAGTGGCGCTCTACAATCGGGCGCTCGCTTCCGATGAGATCGCCCTGCTCGCCACGGCGCCAGTGTTCTAGCCAGAGAACCTATGGGTCGTTCAGAACCATGAAAGCAAACAGCGAGTACCCGTTCTGATTGCCCCTTTGCGTCCCGCTCATTCGCACATAGCGCGCAGTGGTCTTGGCGAAGCCCACGTCGGTGACGGAATAGGAAGCCCCGGTGGTGGTGCTGTAGACGTCCGTCCATGTTGTGGAATCGGTCGACGTTTGAATCTTGAATGACTTGCCGTAGTCCGAATACCACTTGAGAATAGCCCGGTTGATTTCCGTGGCCGCGCCCAAGTCCACCATGATCCATTGTGGATCTGAGGCCGCGCTTTCCCAGCGGTAATTGGTGTAGGTCTGGTAGGTCGTGGCTGTCGTGACGTTCGTGGCGACGTTCGTGCCGCTTTCCGAGGAGGCGGTTGCCTTCTTGCCTAGTGCCAGGTCGCGCGTTGTGCGATCGAAGGCCCTCCACGTGCCGGCGGCCGCATTCAGATCCCAATCCTGGTAGTAGGTCATCGTCGGCACAAGAGCCGTGCCGAATTGGAAAGGCAACCACAGGTAGTCGCCCTGAAATCCTCCCGTTGGAATCCAACGATCGGCGTCGAGCATGTAGACGGTCCCTTGCGGCCCCGTAAACGGGAAGACGAAATCGCACTGCGTTTCGTACGTCGTCGTCGATCCGGTCGTCGTGACCATCGTTTCGGCGGACCAAGGGCCAGTCAAGTTGGTTGCGGTATAGTACCGGGTGGGCGATGGCTGAATCCCGTTGGTTTCGGAAACCCCGTAGTAATAAACGCCGTTGCGCTTGAACATGTGGGGAGCTTCGCGACTGCCCTCGTTCCACAGATACATTCGCGTATCGAGGGTCAAATAGTCCGCCGACAGTCGATAGATGCCGTGTGCCTTGTTGGTACCGGTCCCCCACCAAACATAGGCCAGATACGCTGTCCCGTCGTCGTCCTGATACACCGACATATCTCCGATCACGAACCCATCTACCAGCGTCTGGCTCTTGAAGGTGAATTGTCCGTCGGGAGTCGAGCCGGTGGCAATGCCAAAATAGGCGCCGTTCCCAATGTACTTGAGAAAGATCACGTACTGTTTCGTCGTGGCGTTGTACAAAATGTCCATTCGGTTGGCATCGCCCGTCGTGGTGAGGACGATGCCCTTGTAGGTCCAATGGACCAGGTCGGGAGACGAATAGCAGGTTTGGTTGTGATCGTTCGGGGCTCCGCCATACCAATAGTAAAGGTCGCCAAACTTGCGCAAAGCACCGCTGCGCACGTTGATCAAAGTCCCGGTTGTGTCGTACCAGAAGAAGTCGTTGTGGATCGTTACCCAGCCTGTCGTTGCCGTTCCGCCATCGACGGCGGCGGTGGCACCGCCCGAAGCGGTCGTGCCTCCCGTTGCACTTGGACCATCGGTGGCTGCGCCGCCGGCGGCAGTGGTGCCACCGGCGACGGTTCTCCCGCCGGTCGAGATAGTGGCGCCTCCGGTTCTGAGCGCGCCGCCCGTTTCCGTGGTTCCGCCGGTTTCGGGGTTCGCATCGGGCAACCCCGTGCCCTGGCCGCCGGCCCCACCCGTGGCGCGAGATCCCCCCGTCGCTGCACCGCCGCTGCTAGAGGCGACACCGCCCGCGCCTTGAGTGGACGAGCCACCGACGCTGCCGCCGTTTCCAGTTTGCCCGCCGGTGCCGCTTGAGCCGCCCGTTGTCGCGGCGCCGCTGGTATTGCCGGCCCCACCAGTTTGAACGCTGGCGTCGGTCCGGGCCGCAGGTCCGCTGGTGCTGGAGCTACAGCTAGCAGCCATCAAGGCCCCGACCCACGGTGCGAGAAAAGGAATGTGTGTCTTCAGAAGCATTTTCATGTTTTCCCCCAAAGCTGGCGGACGCCTCTATGAGCAAGAGGCGATGTAGTGTGCTGTCGTACGGTGAGGTTCCCGCAGGCCTCCCAGACAGCTCACCAAGAGTCGTGCGCTGACTTTCGGGACACCATCGGGCCAGTTTCCGTGGATAACGGTGCCGTGGCTGATGTCGTCCTGTGCCAGAACTGGAGGGGTGCTACGCCGCGAGCTTCTTGGCGCGAATCAGTTCGGCGGTGCGGAACATGCGCCGGATCGCGGAGATGTTCGCGACGGTGGCGACCACCAATAGGGCAAGTTCGATGGGCAACTCGCGCCCCATGGAAATGGATGCCACACTGTGCGCGCCGGGCACCACCAGTTCCCAGATCGGCACGGCCGTGCAGCCGCAAGTCACGTACACGGCCCGTTCGGCCCGGCGCATGGCGCCCTTGGGCGGCACCACGCCAAGCGCTTCCGCCTTCGCGGTGGTGTAGCTGACCATGAACGAGCCCAGCAGGGCGCCGAGGCAGAGCACCAGGGCGGCGGGGCTGGTGCGAAAGTAGACGCAAAGGCCAGCCAGCAGTAGGTACTCCACGTAGCGATCCACTGCGGCGTCGAACAGCTCACCCACGTCCGACATGCTGTTGTAACGCCTGGCCAGCATGCCGTCGACCATGTCGCAGAAACCCGAACCCGTGGCGAGGAGCGCACCCACGCCGAAGTGGCCCATGGCGATGAAGGCCGCGGACACGAGCGCGGGTGCGAGGGAAAACGCGGTCACCATGTTCGGAGTGACGCGCAGGCTGTAGAGCAAGTTGACCAGCGGTTCGAACAGCTTGTAGGCGACCTCCATGATCCCGCGGCTGAGCAAGATGCCGCCGTGTCCGTCGAGGCGCTTGTTGCCCGCGCGCTTGGGCAGCAGTGCCAATATGCCGCAGGTCGCGGCGACCAGGACCGCGAATGCGCAGAGAATGATGGAGCAGAGGAGATCCGCCATGTGTGGGCATAGTGAAGGAATCGGCCGCCGCCTTCAAGACGCGCGTGCGATCCGGCTCTGCGCAGTGCGGGTCTCACGACCAGCTTGACGGGACGGGCGTTGCCTTGTTCTAGTCTCGGTTGTGATGGCCGCGCCGCAGGACCAGCTTGTCGAACAGCACCTGCACTTGGTGCACTCTATCGCGGCCAAGCTGAAGCGCCGGCTGGGCAAGACCATGGAGCCGGGTGATTTGGTCGGCTACGGCACGCAGGGGCTGATCGAGGCGGCCAACAAGTTCGATCCCAAGCAGGGCACGGCCTTTGGCACCTTCGCCTACTATCGCATCCGCGGCGCCATCTTCGACGGCATGCGCACCATGGGCTGGTACTCGCGCGGCGACTACGCGCGTTTCCGCGCCGAAGAGCGCGCCAACGAGTACATGGCCGCGGCGTCCGAGCGCGAGGCCACAGACAAGGCGGCGCAGTCGGCCCGGCTCACCCAAGGCAAATCTGAAGACAATTCTGAGGACAAGTCGGAAGTACTAGCAGAAATCGCCGAGATTTTGAGCGGCGTGGCCACGGTGCACATCACGTCCATCGAGGCCGCGCGCGATGCGCCGGACGATCGGTTTCAGGCACCGGACGAGGCCGCGCTCGAAGCCGAGGGTCGCGACCGCGTGCGCGCGGCGCTGACGAAGTTGCCGGAGAAAGAGCGCCGGCTCATGGAGCTCTACTATTTCGCGGACATGAAACTCGAGGAAGCGGGCAAGAAACTCGGATTGTCCAAATCATGGGCCAGCCGGTTGCATTCCCGGGCCGTGAACCGTCTGCGCGAGGCCCTGGAAGAAGGGGAATCATGATCCGTTCGTGGGTGCTGTTCGGGGTATTCGTCGGCGCGGATCTCGTGTCCGGCACATCGTTGGCCCAATCCGAGGGGACGGCGACGGCCGCGTCGCCAGCGCCAGCCGCGAGAGCCACCGCGTCGCCAGCGCCGGCCGCGAACGCCGCCGTGTCCCCAGCTCCCGGCTATCCCTACGCACCTTCGCCCTACCCGCCGCCTGGCTATCCGCCGCCTGGTTACCCTTCGCCCTACCCAGCGCCCGGCTATCCGCCGCCCGGTTACCCATCGCCCTACCCACCACCCGGCTATCCCGGCTATCCCGGCTATCCGCCGCCAGGCTACGAGCCGCCCGAGCCGACGCCACCGATGACGACCGTTTCTCTGACCATTTCCCCCATTCTCCTTCTTCTACCCATCCTGGAATTGACTGGCGAGCTTCGTCTGGGAACGCAAGCCGGCCTGGCTCTGATCGCGGGCGGAGGCAGGGTTCCCGTGACCCAATCCGACGGCACGAAGGTGACCTTCACCGTCCTCGAAGGCGGTGCCCAACTTCGCTACTACGTGACCGGGTCGTTTCGGCGGGGCATGCAGGTCGGGGCCGAGATCCTCTACGTCCATGTCAATGGCTCACTTCAAGACATCACGGGCGTGGCCAGCGGATTGGCCATGGGGCCGTTCTTCGGCTGGAAGATGACCAGCTACGCGGGGTTCACCTTCGATGTGCAGGGAGGCGTGGAGGTGGTGACCATGGGAACCCGCGTGAGCGATAGTTCGGGCGGATCGAGTTCATCGAACGTGGATTACATCCCGCTCCTCAATCTCAACATCGGGTGGTCGTTTTAGCCCGCACTTTCCACGCAGGCCGAAAATGATAGAGTTTCCCCCGATGCGTCGTCTGTGGATCGTGGTGGTCTTTGCACTCGGTTGCTCGATGTCAATCCAGCATGGGCTCGATGAAACCGCGGCCAATGAAATTCTGACTTCACTCGAACGGGCTGGAATTCCGGCGAGCAAGAGCCGCGACGAGGAGGGTGTGTTCGCGGTGGTCGTGGCCAAGGCAGACGCCTTGCGTGCCATGGAACTCATGCGCTCGCTGGGTCTTCCGCGCGGTCCGCGCGCCGGATTCGGCGAGATCTACAAGCAGCCGAGCCTCGTGCCCACGCCCACCGAGGAGCGCGCCCGCTATGTCGAGGCACTGGCCGGCGAGATCGCGCGCACCCTGGAAACCGTCGAGGGCGTGGTCAGCGCGCGCGTGCACCTCGTGTTGCCCGAGCCCGACCCGCTGGCCGTCGACGGCAAACCGCGGGTCGTGGCTCAGGCGGCGGTCTTGCTCAAGGCCCGCGCCGGCCGGCCCACGCCCATCGGCGAGCGTGACGTGCAAAAGCTGGTCGCGGGCAGCGTGCCGGGCTTGGATCCGTCGGCCGTGGCCGTGGTGGTCACGCCAGCGATCGAGATCCCGACCACGCCAGGTGCGAACCTGGTGGCGCTAGGTCCGCTGCGCATGACCCCGGACAGCCGGGTCACTTTCGTCCTTGGCCTGGCTGCTGCGTGCGTGCTGATCGCGTTGCTCGCGGGCCTGGTACTCGTGCTGTCGCGCCGTCTTTCGACAGTGCAACGCAAGGGCTAGACCAAAGACAGCTGGCTTTCGTAGATCGGGATGACCGCGCCCTCGGAAAAGTAGTAAGAAGAAGGTCACCCATGAAATCGATAGTCGTTGTGCGCCGCCTGTTTGTGCTGACCTTGATGGTGTTGTCCGTAGCGCCCCTGAATGTTCGGGGCGAGACCCTCACGCCAGAAGCGCTGCGAGCGCGAAAACTTGCCGCCCGTCGATATGAGGGAATGGCCGTTGCGTTGCCCGAGTCAGCCTTCTCGAATGGTCTGCGCGTGTGCGCGAAGGAGACGCCATCCGGGATCAATGGATACTGGAAGGTCACGCCCCAGATCATGGAAATCATCGACGCGGACTTGCTGGTTCACATGCGCAAGGGCGGGCTCGACAAGAAGTTGCAATTCTCAGCCAAGCTCTACATCCGCCAGTATGCCGGCTTCGTCCGCGATGGAACGCGGTTTGTCTATGTAAATGCTATTCTCGTCGAGAAGGGAAAGCCCGAGGCCCTAGAGGCCAAGAAGGCATTCCCGCGCTCCTGCGCTGCGGTTAGTGGATCCTGGGGGATTCAGTACGATACCAAGGCCAAGCAATTCCTGGGTTTCACGACGAGGTGATGGCGAGGCGAACACCCTCGCCCAGGCACTAGCCCGATAACTTTTGCTTGAGGGCCGCGAGGGCGTCGTCGAGCGATTGGTCCTCGCTGAGCTTGTCGAGCTTCTTCTCGCTGGCTCGCTCAGCGGCGGTGTTGCCTGCAAGTTCGTCGGTGAGGCTGGCCTCGGCCTCCAGCGCGTCGATCTTGCCCGACATGCGCTCGAAATCGGCGAAGGCCGAGGTGCCCGTGGAAACCGGGCTTTGCCCCTTGGCTGCGCGGGCCTTCTCGCGCAGGGTGCCCTGGCGCAGCTTCACGTCCTTCACGCGCAATTCAAGAGCGCGAAGGCCAGCGACCAGGTTCTCGACCTGCGCCTTCTGCTCGGCCGCGGACTTGTCGGTCTCGATGCGATCGGCTTCCTTCTGGGCCTTGCGCCGGAGTGCCTCTTTGGCCAGGGCATCGTCGCCGGCTTGCACCGCGCGCGCCGCGTGTTCTTCCCAGGTCTTGGCCTCGGCTGCCAGATTCTCGGACTGATGGGCCAGGCGCTTTTCCTCGGCCATGCAGGTTGCGACTTCGCTGCGCGCCTGGCGGACCGAGTCCTCCATGTCGAGCACGAGCTGATCGATTTCCTTGGCCGGATCTTGCATCTTGTCGATGAGATCGTTGACGTTCGACTTCACCAGCGTGGACAGGCGGGCAAGAATGCTCATAGGCGCGAGTCTATAGTTTTTCCCCTACGCGCACCCACGGATTTTGCTAGCGTGGCGCCTTCATGCTTTTGCGCGACATGGTCGGACAGGATCACGCGGTGGCCATGCTACTGCGGGCCGTGGCGTCTGGGCGGCTGGCCCACGCCTGCCTTTTCGACGGGCCCGAAAGCGTGGGCAAACGGACCGCGGCGCTGGGCTTGGCCAAGGCCCTGTGCTGTACCGAGGCGCCAGGTCTCGGCTGCGCTACCTGCGATGCCTGCCGCCGAATCGACAGCGGCCAGCATCCCGACGTGCTTTCGCTGGCCCCGGCCGACAAGCTGTACGTCATCGATCAGGCGCGCGAGATCGTCGCCATCGCCTCGACACGTCCCCATGAGGCGCCCGTGCGTGTGCTCATCTTGGATCGGGCGGACGCGCTCAATCCCAGTTCGGCGAATTGCCTGCTCAAGACTTTGGAAGAGCCTTGCCCTGGCAATCACCTCGTGCTCGTGACCTCGGCGCCCGATCGGTTGCTTCCCACCATCCGTTCGCGCACCCAGCGCGTTCGCTTCGCCGCCTTGCAGCCCGCGGCTTTGGTGGAAATTGCCGTACGCCGTGGCGCCACGCGCGCGCAGGCGGAAACCGCGGCATCCCTGGCCAGCGGGCAGGCTGGACGGCTTGTGCAGGCGCTTGAGTCGGAGGCGGAATCGACCCTGTGGACCGTCGTGGGCAACCTGCGCAAGGCGGCGGCGGCAAAAGGAGTGGGCCCGATATTCGCTGCTGCGGCTGAGTTTTCCGACAAGGAAAGCCGGCAAGATCTGCCCGAGGCACTGGCTTTGCTGGCGCGCCTCTATCGCGACGCGCTCGTGACTGCAGCCGGCGCAGGCGAGCTGGTGCTGCTGCACGATCGCGCAGCGGAGCTTGAAAGACTCGCCGGGCGCGCGCGAATGGACTACGATCTACTTTCACTTCGTACTGCTTTGCGCGAGGTGGTCCAGGCCTCTCTCGCGCTTTTGTCCAACGTGAACCCCGTGACCGCGCTCGAGAAGATGTTGATGGATCTTGCAACCCTAGAGTCGGGACTCGCATGAGCGAGGCTCCAAGAGCGCCCGAGCCTGCCGCGGATCGCCCGGAGGGCGCCGGTGCCGCTCGCGGGGAGACGCGCAGTTCGGTACGCGTGCGTCTGTCGCGCAACGGCCGCGTCCTTGACTGCGAGTGTGGCAACCTGATCTTGCGCCAGGGCGATCAGGTAGTCGTCGACGATCGGCGTACGAGCACTCTCGGCACGGTCAGCATCCCGTCGGGTACGCGGCAGGTGCAAAGCCTGCAGGGGCGGGTGATCCGCAAGGCCGAGGCACGCGATATCGCGCGTGCCGAACAAGAGCAGAAACGCCAAGAAGAGTCGCTGGCCTTTGCCCGCGAACGCGCGCGCGCCCTGGGCTTGCCCATCAAATTGTTTCGCACCGACATCGGCCTCGGCAGCGATCGCGCGACGTTCTTCTTCTCGTGCGAGCAGCGCGTGGACTTTCGCGGGCTGGTTCGCGATCTGGCGTCGCACCTGCACGCGCGCATCGAGATGCGCCAGGTCGGCGTGCGCGACGAATCCAAGCTGACCGGCGGCATAGGATCGTGCGGTCGCGAGCTGTGCTGCTCGACCTACCTCACGCGCTTCGCGCCGGTTTCCATCAAGATGGCCAAGCACCAGCGCCTGGTGCTCAACCCGACCAAGATCGCCGGCCAGTGCAGCCGGCTCAAGTGTTGCTTGATATACGAGGACGATCTCTACGTGGAGATGTCCAAGGGCCTGCCCAAGCCGGGCAAGCGAGTAGAAACGCCCGAGGGCGTGGGGCGCGTCGACGACCTCGACGTGCTCGCCGGTCGCGTGCGCGTCTCCTTCTTCGAGCGACCGCCCATGACCTTCGCCGCGTCCGAGGTTCGTCTGGTGCCCAACCAACCGAACGCCCAAGCGACGCCCACGCCCCAGCCGCGCGATGTCCCGGTCGTCGACGGCGAGGAAAGCGTCAGCGACGACGACGAGACGGAGGACGGAAGTTAACCACAGAGAGCGCAGAGGTCGGAAGAAGAAGTAGTTCGGATCTAGGATCCGGAAAACCCCTTCTTCTCCGGCCTCTGCGCTCTCTGTGCTCTCCTAAGAAAGAACCCTGAGAGGGTTCTTTCAAACTCCCGCGGTAAGTGCAGTCGGGCAAAGCCCGCCTGCACTCGCGCGCTCTGTGGTGAGAATCCGGATCCGTACCCGGCTTCTCTGTTAATCTTGGCCCATGGCTGACTACTTCTACGTCACCACCCCGATCTACTACGTCAATGCGCTTCCTCACCTGGGCACGTTCTATACGACGACCGTCGCCGACGCGTTCGCGCGCTACCACCGCGCCCGCCGCCACGAGACCTACTTTCTGACCGGCACCGACGAGCACGGGCAGAAGATCGAGCGCATGGCGCGCGAGCAGAACGTCAGCCCCAAGGAATACTGCGACGGCATCGTGGCAAAATTCAAAGAGGTCTGGGCCCAGGCCGGCATCAGCTACGACCGCTTCATCCGCACCACCGACCCCGACCATCGCGCCGCCGTCGAAACCATGTGGCAGCGTATGCTGGCCAAGGGCGACATCTACAAGGCCGACTACGACGGCATGTACTGCGTGGGCTGCGAAGGCTGGAAGACCGAGGAGGACGTGGTCGAAGAGGGTGGCGCCAAGGTCTGCCCCATCCACCGCAAGCCGGTCGAGCGGGTGCGCGAGGAGAACTACTTTTTCCGTCTGTCGAAGTACGCCGACAAGCTACTCGCGCTCTACGAACAGCCGGGCTTCATCCGGCCCGAAACGCGCAAGAACGAAGTGACCGAGTTCGTGCGTTCGGGGCTCAAGGATCTGTCCATCTCGCGCTCGACGGTCAAGTGGGGCATCCCGGTGCCGAGCGATCCCGGCCACGTCATCTACGTGTGGCTGGACGCCTTGACCAACTACGTGTCCGGCCTGGGCGGGCCAGACAAGATCACCAGCGACGGGCGCGCGCAGGCGCTGTGGAGCGCATGCACGCACCTCATCGCCAAGGACATCCTGCGTTTTCACGCTGTGTATTGGCCGGCCTTTCTCATGTCCGCGGGCTTGCCGATGCCCAAGGGCGTGTTCTGCCACGGCTACATCACGGTGAAGGGGCAGAAGATTTCCAAATCCATGCCCGCCACGCGCGTGGATCCCAGCCTCATCGCCGCGTCCCTCGGCGCCGATCCGCTGCGCTACTTCGTGCTGCGCGAATACACCCTGGGCAACGACGGCGATTTCAGCTACGAGGCGCTTTTCCAGCGCTTCGAGTCCGACCTTGGCAACGATCTCGGCAACCTGGCCAACCGCACGATTTCCATGGCCCGCCAACTCGGCGAGACACTGGATGCGCCCCATCGGCCGGGCTATTCGGCGGGCGATCCGCTGTCCGAAGAACAGTTGGTGTTGCGCCGGTGCGCGCAGGACATGACCGTTGCCGCCAGCAAGGCCTGGGACGAAATGCAGCCTTCGCGCGCCTTGGAGGCGACGTGGACTATGATCCGCGCGGGCAATGTGTACCTGGATCGCACGGCGCCGTGGAAGCTCAAGAAGGCCGGGCAGCTCGCCGAACTGCGCGAGGTGTTGGTCAACACCTGCGAGCTGATTCGTCGCGCGGCTCAGATGGTCGGGCCGGCCATGCCCGAAGCGTCGCGCGAACTTTTGCGCCAGATCGGGCGCGAGCAGGACTATGGCCTGTGGCCGTCCGAGGAGTGGGGCGGCTGGCCGGGCGGCAAGTTGGTCGAGCCAAAACCCATCTTTCCGCGTATCGAACCTGAACGACAGAAAGAACTCATCGCGGCCTGGCTCGACCAGACGCCGCCGCCCAAGAGCGTGCCGGCTGCTGCCGGTGGCAGCGCCGGCGAAATCACCATCGAGGATTTCGCGCGCATCGATCTGCGCTCGGCCAAGGTGCTGGCCGCCGAGGCTGTGCCCAAGACCGACAAGCTGCTCAAGCTGGTCCTGGATCTGGGCGGCGAACAGCGCACCGTCATCTCCGGCATCGCCGGCGCCTACGTGCCCGCCGACATTGTCGGCCGCACGGTTCTCTTCCTGGCGAACCTGAAGCCAGCCAAGATTCGCGGCGTGGTTTCGCACGGGATGATCCTGGCCGCGGGCAGTGACCCGCTTTCGCTCGCGTGCTTCGACCGCGACGTGCCGCCGGGAACGAAGGTGAAGTAAGTCGATCTTCGCAAGCAACTCTTTCGGGTGCCTGTCCGAGAAGAGATGCATGAGCAAAAACAAGAGCAGTTATCAAAGCAGACAGTCACAACATTCTTCGGCAATCGAGGTCGAAACCTGCCGGCCGCGTATCGTGGCCATGACGCTGGCAAGGGAGCTGGCCGAGGCGGTCAAGGCGGAACCTGAAGAGTGCCAAGAGCTCGTCGATGCCGCTTTGTGCGTCGGCCAGTGGCTGGCGGATCAGGGGCTGCCCGGGCGCTGGGATCGCGTGCGGCCAGCCGAGGTCTTGCGCTGCCTCGACTTTCTGCCTCGGCATGAACGCGAACGATTCCTCTTTTCGCTGATCGGGCTGCTCGGTCACGCGGCCTTCAATGGCCTACTTCAGCCGAGTGCGGCCAAGCGATCCATCGACGAGGTCGCGACGCTTACGCAGGAGGATGTGATTCGCACCTTCGCGCGCACGGCATCCGCGCAACTTGCGGCCATGACGATTTGAGCGCTGGCCGGCGCGCATCAGTCGACGTGGTGGCGTGGACTGCGGTAAAACGCCGGCCATGACTTCCGTCACTTCCCCGAAACCCATCATTCCCGCGGGCGGCGAGCCCATCACGATGAACAGCCATGGCACTTTGCAGGTGCCGGATCGTCCCATCCTGCCCTTCATCGAAGGCGACGGCACCGGGCCCGACATCTGGCGCGCCTCGGTGCGCGTGCTCGACGCCGCGGTGGAAAAGGAATTCGGTGGCAAAAAGAAGATCGCCTGGGCCGAGGTCTACGCCGGCGAAAAGGCCAAGAAACTCTTCGACACCTGGCTGCCGAACGAAACCCTGGAGGCATTCAAGACCTATCTGGTCGGTATCAAGGGGCCGCTCACCACGCCCATCGGAGGCGGCATCTCGTCGCTCAACGTGGCCATCCGTCAGGTGCTCGACCTGTACGTCTGTCTGCGCCCAGTGCGCTACTTCCGCGGCGTGCCTTCGCCGGTCAAGCGGCCCGAAAAGGTCGACATGGTCATCTTCCGCGAAAACACCGAAGACATCTACGCCGGCATCGAGTGGCCGGCGGAGTCGCCCGAGGCCAAGAAGATCATCGCGTTCTTGCAGAACGAAATGGGCGTGAAGAAGATCCGTTTCCCGGCGACGTCGGGCATCGGCATCAAGCCGGTGTCGCGCGAGGGTTCGGAAAGATTGCTACGCGCGGCTTTCGACTACGCCATCAGCCACGGGCGCAAGAGCGTGACCATGGTCCACAAGGGCAACATCATGAAGTACACCGAGGGCGCGTTCCGCGACTGGGGCTACGCCCTCTGCAAGCGCGAGTACGCAGGCCGCGTGATTGGCTGGGACGACTGTGGTGGCAAGCCGCCGGCCGGCCAGATCCTGCTCAAGGACTCCATCGCGGATATCACCTTGCAGCAGGTGCTGACCCGTCCCGACGAGTTCGAGGTCATCGCGACCATGAACCTGAACGGCGACTACCTGTCGGACGCGCTGGCGGCGCAGGTGGGCGGCATCGGCATCGCGCCGGGCGGAAACATCAACTACCTGACCGGCCACGCGATATTCGAGGCCACGCACGGCACGGCGCCCAAGTACGCGAATCTGGACAAGGTGAATCCTGGTTCGGTGATCCTGTCGGGCATGATGATGTTCGAGCACCTGGGCTGGACCGGCGCCGCCAGCCGCATCGTCGCGGCCATGGAAAAGGCCATCGCGCAAAAGACCGTGACCTACGACTTCGCTCGGTTGACTGAGGGGGCAACCGAAGTTTCGTGCTCGGAGTTCGCGACGAGAATCATCGCAAATCTGTAACCGGATTTTTCACCACAGAGAGCGCAGAGAGCGCAGAGGAAGAAGCAGTTCGGATCCGAGATCCGGAGACCCTTTCTTCTTCTCTCTCCGTGCTCTCTGTGCTCTCTGTGGTGAACTTCTTTTTCCTCTGGCAACATGCCCACCGAAATCGCCAAACTCGCCGCCTCGCTTCGCCGCGCCTGCAAGGCGGGGGTGTGGTCGGCGGGCGTGAATTTGGTGCGGGCGGGCGCCGTGACGGTGGAATCGCAGAACGACGAGGAAATCGTGCTGCGGGTGCGCGCGCAGGGCAGGGCAGTGCCGGCGCAGGTTGTGCTTTATCCGGGCCAAGACGAATGGGAATGCGACTGCCCGGGCCGGATGCGGCCTTGCGAGCACCTGGCCGCCTCGGCCATCGCGCTCAGCCAGGTCGACGGCGACGGCGAGGCCAAGCCGATGCAGATCAGCGCCGAGGTGTGGGCGCGCGTGGCCTACCGGTTCGCGCAGGTGGAAGGCGGGCTGACCTTGCGCCGGTTCATCGTGCGTGCCGATGGCAGCGAGGCGCTTCTCGACGGCACGCTGTCGGCGCTACTGTCGCGGCCGGCCGAGGCGCGAACCCTGCAGATCGAGCAGTGCGATTTGCAGGCCGACCGCCTACTCGAAACCGGCGCGCGCGCGACCCTGCCGCCGTCCAAGCTGGATGCCCTGATTCGCGTCTTACTGGGCTGTCGCCTGGTCTTCCTCGATGGGCGGCAGGTGGCTATGTCCGAGGAAGAGGTGTTGCCCCATGCCGTGGTCACCGATCGCGACGACGGTGTGGCCGTCACTTTGCGCCGCGATCCGCGCATCACCGCCGTGCCCAGCGCCGGCGTGGTCGTGATCGCCGACGAGATCGCCCGCCACGGCGAGCTCGATCTGTGCGGCGGTTTTTTGCAGAACCTGCCCATCGTCCACGCCTACAGGGCGGCTCAACTCGGCGAAGTGGCGACGCGCATCCTGCCTGACCTCTGCCGCCGCATGCTCGTCGATGTGCGCAGCGGTCGCCTGCCGCGCATCGCCCGCGGCATCCTACCGCGCCTCGTGCTCGACCTCAGCCAGATCGGTTCTTCGCTCGCGGTGCTGCCGACGCTGGTGTACGGCAACCCGCCCTGCGCGCGCATCGACGACGGCCGGCTGGTGCATCTCAAAGGCCCGGTTCCTGTGCGCGATGAAGGGGCCGAGCGTCGCCTGGCCGAGAAGCTTCGCGCGGATTTGAGCCTGATCTGCGGGCGCCGCACCACCTTCGAGGGCGCGGACACCGCACGTTTCGTGGACAAACTGCAACGCTGGCGGGGCGAGTTGGCGGGCGACGGTGCCAAGCTGGTGGGGGCGCGTGTGCGCTTGGAACCCAAGCTGCGCGTCGAAACTTCGGGCGGCGCCACCAGCGGCCTGCCCCTTCCGATTGTCCGTTTCGATCTCGATTTCACGGTTCTGGCCGAGGGCAAAGGCGAACCGGTGGGCACGGTCAGCGCCGCGGCGGTGCTGTCGGCGTGGCAAGAAGGGTTGGGGCTGGCGCCGCTCGACGGTGGCGGCTTTGCGCCCTTGCCCGAGGCGTGGCTGGCCAAGCACGGGCAGGAGCTGGCGGCCTTGCTCGCTGCTCGCGCGGGCGACGGCCGGGTGGCCACGCACGCGTTGCCGACCCTAGGCCGCTTCTGCGAGGATTTGGATCAGCCACCCCCGCCAGGCCTGGATCGCCTGGCGCCGCTGGCCGAGACTTTCGAGCGGCTGCCCGAAGCCAAGCTGCCGGGCGATCTCACCGCGACCCTGCGCCCCTACCAGCAGATCGGCGTGAACTGGCTGGCATTTCTGCGCAGCGTGGGCCTTGGCGGCATCCTCGCCGACGACATGGGCCTGGGCAAAACCGTCGAGGCGTTGTGCGTGTTCGACAAAAGGACGCTGGTGGTCTGTCCCACCAGCGTGCTGCCCAACTGGAAGTCCGAGCTGGCGCGCTTTCGTCCGTCGCTCCGTGTGAATGTCTACCACGGTCCCGCCCGCCAGCTCGACGACGGCGCCGACGTCACCCTGACCACCTACGCGATCTTACGCCTGGATAGCGAGGAGCTCACGCGCCGCCGGTTCGACGCCGCGATCATCGACGAAGCGCAAGCCATCAAGAATCCCGACAGCCAGGTGGCGCGTGCGGCCTACGCGCTCAATGCCAATTTCCGCTTGGCCATGACCGGCACGCCGGTGGAAAACCGTCTCGACGAGCTGTGGAGCCTGATGCACTTCGCGAACCGTGGCTTGCTCGGCGGCCGGCGCGAGTTCGACGCCGAGGTGGCCCGTCCCGTCGCTGACGGCGTGGCGGGTGCCGCCCAATCCCTGCGCCAGCGCATCCGCCCCTTCGTTCTGCGCCGGCGCAAGGCCGAGGTGGCGCCCGAGCTTCCCCCGCGCACCGAGGCCACGCTCAAGATCGCCCTTGACGAGCGCGAGCGCGGCATCTACGACGCTGTTCGCGCGGCCACCCAGAGCGATCTGGTCGCTGCCCTGGGGCCAGCCGGGGCCGGCAAGCTCGACGTCATGAAGGCGCTTGAGGCGCTCCTCCGCCTGCGCCAGGCCGCGTGCCATCCCGCGCTCTTGCCCGGACAGAAGGCCGCCTCGTCGTCCAAGGTCGAGACCTTGGTCGAGGCTCTGGTCACGGCCGCCGAGGACGGCCACAAGGCGCTGGTGTTCTCGCAGTGGACCTCGCTCCTCGATCTCATCGAGCCCGTGCTGGGCCAGATCGGCATCGAATTCACGCGACTCGATGGGTCGACCCGCGATCGGGCCGCCGTGGTCGAAAGTTTCCAGTCCGAGGCGGGCCCGCCCGTCATGCTGATTTCGCTCAAGGCCGGCGGCACCGGGCTGAACCTGACCGCCGCGGATCACGTGTTTCTCTGCGATCCGTGGTGGAATCCCGCGGTCGAAGATCAGGCCGCGGATCGCGCTCATCGCATCGGCCAAGAGCGTCCGGTCATGATCTACCGCTTGGTCGCCGCGGACACCGTGGAAGAACGGATCCTCGAATTGCAGCAACGCAAGCGCGCCATCGGTGAAGCCGCGTTGGGCGATGCGGCAGCGGCCGCCGCGCTTACGCGTGAAGACCTACTTGCTCTTCTGGCCTGATCAGCGCTAGTTAAGTGCTTGGACGTACTGGCGAGCCATGCCATTATGACCGCCGCCTGGGAGGAACCGTCGATGCGAAAAATCATAGGTCTCTGCTTCCTGACCGCAACCCTGTTTGCCAGCTCGGCCCGCGCGCAGAGCATCTTCATTGACAAGGGCGATCCCAACACCATGGGTGCCGTGGTCGGCGGCAGCCTGGTGAAGGATGCTTGGGGTGCCGGTGCAGGCGTCGGTTTCTCGTATCGTGGCGTGTTCGATGTCGGCGCGGACTTCGCGCGCTACGTCTACACCGACGGCACCAACAAGAACCTGGTCGGCTACAGCTTGGCACCGTTCGCGACCTGGCATGCCCTCCGCCACGACGTGGACGAACTGCCGGTTTCGATTTCAGGAACCCTCGCGGTGCAGAGAATCGTCTACACCGGCAATGGCCCGGTTTCGAATCCCGAGGGCTGGGGCCTGGTCGCTGGGCCGTCGGTCTACCGCCGCATGGAATTTGGGACGAAATTGGTCTTTGTTCCCGAGTTGCTGGTGGCCTTCGACTTGGCATACAACCGGTACTACAGCCAGGCTGGAGACCAGGCGTCCGGAAACACCCGGAACTCCGGCGTTGGTGCTGGTTACTCGACCGAGCAGAAGTACAACGTTCGCGTGCTATTCAGGCCGAACCTCCTCTACAGGATGGGCGACAAGACCAATTTGGTCATCGTTCCCTACGTTGGCTCCCAGGGCCTCTCGCTCTTGGCTGGCGCCAACGTCGGCGCGATTTTCTAGAGCGCGTCCGCGGGCGCAGGCGAATTTCCCCTGCTAGGGTTGCGAGAAAATGTTCCCACACAGGGGACAGCAGGAAGGGTTTTGCATGTCTCAGCGGAAGAAGATCGCTCTCGTAGGCGCAGGTAACATCGGCGGGGAATTGGCGGCGCTGGCGGCTCGGCACGAGCTTGGCGACGTCTGGTTGTTCGACATTCCCGAGAAGCTCGGCGTGGCGCAGGGCAAGGCCCTGGACCTCGAACAGAACGGCGCCGTGTTGGGTTACGACGCCGCGATTCGCGGAACCGCCAACTGGGACGACCTGGCGGGCGCGGACGTCGTCATCGTGACCGCGGGGATCCCACGCAAACCGGGGATGTCGCGCGACGATCTCCTGAGCGTCAATCTGAAGATCATTCGCAGCGTGGCGGACAACCTGCGCACGCGCTGCCCGAACGCCTTCGTCATCGTGGTGTCGAACCCGCTCGACGCGATGGTGTACGCGATGAAGGAAGTCACCGGGTTCCCGCCCGAGCGCGTGGTGGGCATGGCCGGCATTCTCGATTCCGCTCGGCTTCAGCTTTTCCTCGCGCAGGCGGCGGGCGTGGCGGTGAAAGACGTGCGTGCCATGGTCCTGGGCGGCCACGGCGACACCATGGTGCCGGTGCCGAGTTACTGCACCATCAACGGTATTCCGGTACGTCAGCTCATCGCCGCCGACAGGCTCGCGGCCATCTTCGAGCGCACGCGCAACGGCGGCGCCGAGGTCGTGAAGCTGATGGGCACCAGCGCCTACTACGCGCCCGCCTCCTCGGCCATCCAGATGGCCCGCGCCTTCCTGCACGACGAAAAGCGCCTGATCCCCTGCGCGGCCTTCTTGCGCGGAGAATACGGCTACAGCGATCTTTACATCGGTGTGCCGGTCATCCTTGGCGGCAGCGGTGTCGAGAAGATCGTCGAGATCGCGCTCGAGCCCGGAGAAAAGCAGATGCTCGACAACTCCGCCAAAGCCGTGCGCGAGCTAATCGAAGCATCGAAGCGACTCTAGGACCGGATTTTTCACCACAGAGAGCGCAGAGGCCACCGAGGCCGGAAAGGAAGGGGTTTTCCGGATCCAGAATCCAGAATCCTTCCCTTCCGTTCTCTGTGCTCTCTGTGCCTCTGTGGTGAACTGCTCTCCTTTGCCGCAACGCGGTTGGCGATCTGCCGGCATCGCTGGGATCTAGAGCTTATAATCCGCGCGCTTGGATCTCCGATCGTTCACCTTGGCCGAACTCCGCGAGCGCGTCGCCCACGCGGGCGAACCTCCGTTCCGCGCCGAACAAGTCTTTCGCTGGCTGCACGGTCCGGGCACGGGTGGCATGGGCAGCGTGCGCATTCCGCTCGCTCCGTCGACGGTTCCCCGGGCTTTGCGCGACGCCTTGCTGGCCAGTGCGCCGCTTACCCCTCTCGTGCACGACGGGACGTTCGAATCGTCGGACGGGACGCGCAAGTTCCGTTTTCTCACCCACGACGGCCGCGCCATCGAGACCGTGCTGATCCCCGACGACAAACAAGAGCGCAGCAAGCTCACCCTGTGCATCTCCAGCCAGGTCGGCTGCGCCTGGGGCTGCGCCTTCTGCGCGACCGCCACCTTGGGTTTCGGTCGCAATCTATCTGCGGGCGAGATCGTCGAGCAGCTTTACTGGACCATGGAGAGTGTGGGACAAAAGCCGACCAACATTGTCTTCATGGGCATGGGCGAGCCACTCCACAACTTTGAACAAGTCACGCGGGCGCTTTCAATCATGGAACATCCCTGGGGCGCGGGCCTGTCCCCGCGGCGCATGACCGTGTCGACCTCGGGCGTGGTGACTGGCATCGATCTTCTGGCCAAGGTGCGGCCCCTGCCCAACTTGGCCATCTCGCTCAACGCGACCACCGACGAAGTCCGCGACCGCATCATGCCGGTCAACCGGCGCTGGAACATCGCGGCCCTGCTCGCCGCTGCCCGTCGTTTTCCGCTTGGCCACCACCGCCGCGTCACCTTCGAATACGTGCTCTTTGCCGGGGTCAACGACAGCGACATGGATGCCGCGCGAATCCCCAAGCTGCTCGGCAACATCCCAAGCAAGGTCAACTTGATCCCCTGGAATCCCGTCCCCGGCCTGCCCTACGAGCGCCCGAGCGAGGCGCGCGTGCTGGCTTTTCAAAATCTGGTGCGCAGGGCCGATCTGCCGGTGTACATCCGGACCCCGCGCGGCGACGATGCGGCAGCGGCCTGCGGGCAGCTGGCGGCGCAGACAGGCTTTGCCCGGCCAGGCTTCTTCGAACTCAAGGTCACGAGGCGCGTATCATGAGCCAGGCGGCTATTCATCTCGATTTGACCTCGCCGCCTGCGCCGACGCGCCGTCGGGTCAGCGACTTGTGGTCGCTGGTGGAAAGCGACATGCACAAGGTGGAGACGCGCCTCTGCGAGCAAATGGATAGTCCCATTGGCCGCATTCCCGAGGTCGGCACGCATCTGCTTTCGGCGGGTGGTAAACGCTTGCGGCCGCTGCTCGCGGTGCTGGTCGGGCGCGCGGCCCAGGCTGACATGGAACAGGCCGTGGCCGCTGGCTGCGCCGCCGAACTCATCCACACTGCCACGCTTTTTCATGACGACGTGGTGGACAACGGCGACGTCCGGCGCGGGCGTCCGGCCGCCCGCATGATCTACGGCAACGGTGTGGCGGTCTTGGTCGGCGATTTTTGTCTGGCGCGCGGGCTGGAATTGGTCGCCTCGACGGGATCCATCGCCATGGTGCGATCGCTGGCTGCCACCGTGACCGAGATGGCCGAAGGCGAGGTCGCGCAACTGGAAGGCGCCGGCGATCCCGACACGACCATTCCCACCTATCTACGCGTCGTCGATCGCAAGACCGCGTCGCTCATGGCCTGGTGCTCGCGCGTGGGCGGTGTGCTTCCCGACCGGTTCGACCTGGTGCTTGGGCGCTTCGGCCGCGCCCTTGGCCGGGCCTTCCAGATCGTCGACGACATCCTCGACTGCGCGACCGACGAGGGCACGACCGGAAAATCGGGCGGTCGCGATTTGCAGGAAGGCAAACTCACTTTGCCGGTCCTGCTCGCCTGCGAGGCCAATCCCGAGCTGCGCGCTCATATCCGCAAAGCCCTGGGCGAGCAGGGGATCCCGGCCGACGAGGCTCGCGCCATTCTGACTACCGTTCGCGCCGCTGGCGGGGTGGAGCGCGCGCGCCGGCGCGCCCTTGCGTTCGCCGAAGAGGCGGTTGCCGAGCTTTCGATGTTGCCGGCATCGCCGTACCGGGACGCTCTGGGCGAGCTGTCCCGGCTGTCGGTCGACCGGGTGGCGTGATGTCCATGGCCGCTTCGGGAGTTGACATCCGTGGGATGTTCGATCGCATTGCCGGACGCTACGACCGCGCCAACCGCATCATGTCGGCCGGCGTGGACGTGCTGTGGCGGCGCAAGGCCATAGGGCAATTGCTGGCTGGCCTTGGCGATGCGCCACGGTTGCTCGATCTTGGGGCCGGCACGCTCGACGGTGCCATCGAGATCTTGCGCAGGCGGCCCCGGGCACAGGTCTTTGCCGCGGATTTTGCCCGCAACATGCTGGTGCTTGGACACAAGAAGCCGCGCGCGGCGAAGGTGGCGATCCAAGTCGCCGACGGCCATGCGCTGCCCTACCGGGACCAATCCTTCGACGGCGCGTTTTCGGCGTTCTGCGTGCGCAATCTGCGCGTTCTCGACCAGGGCATGGCGGAATTGCGCCGCGTGGTGCGGCCTGGTGGTCGCATTGCCATCCTCGAATTCTTCCGGCCTGACCGGCGGCGCCCTTTCTGGGATGGCTTTTACAATGCGCGCGTGCTGCCGCTGCTCGGACGTGCGGTGACCGGCGACGAAGCCGCCTACCGCTATTTGCCCGAGTCCATCGCCGGCTTTCTCACCCGCGATGAATTCCAGGCCCGCGTGTGCGCGGCCGGATTCACACAGGTTCGCGGAACCGATCTCTTTCCCGCCGGCGTCGCTTCTTTGGTGGTGGCGGAATGAAAGTTTTAGTGGCTGTCACGGGGGCTTCCGGCGCCATCTACGCCAAACGCTTACTCGACGCCCTATCGGCCGCCCGTAAGGCAGATCCCAGTCTCGAAATCGCCGTCTGTTTTTCCACCAACGGCCGCCTCGTTTGGCGGCACGAAATGGGCGGCGAGCCCAGCCACGGTTTTCGCGAGTACGCCAACGACGACTTCGCCTGCTCCTTCGCCTCGGGCTCGGCCCTGTGGCATGCAGTGGTGGCCGTGCCTTGCTCGGTCGGCCGCGTGGGGCGCATCGCCAGCGGCATGGCGGACGATCTCATCGCCCGTGCCGCCGACGTTGCGCTCAAAGAGCGGCGCAAGCTGATACTCGTCGTGCGCGAGACGCCGCTGTCCTTGATTCACCTCGAAAACCTGCTCACCGTCGCGCGCGCTGGCGCCATCGTGCTGCCTGCCACGCCGTCCTTCTACACGCGGCCAACCACCGTCGACGACGTGGTCGACACCGTGGTGGCGCGGGTGCTCGATCAACTTGGCATTGGCGCTTCACTTTCGCCGCGCTGGGGAGATTCACCGTGAAGCTCGAAGCAAACGACACGAACCTGGATCTCTTCGACATGGGCCGCGAAGCGCTGGCCGCGGCCCGCGCCGCCTTTGCCGGCCAGGCATTCTTTGTCTCCGCTCGCCGGTTGCAGCCGGATGGTTCGTGGCTCGGCCCACCCGAGGCAACGCTGGCTCTGGTCGCGGAAGACGCGCTGGCTGGGCTGGGTGGGCTGGCCGCTGCGCGGAAGCTCGGGGCCAGTGCCGTGCTATGCGACGTGGCCGGCGCGGCTGTCAGCGAAGCGGTTGGACTTGGCATGCGCTGCCTGGTCTGCCTTCCCTTCGCCGCTGGCGAGTCCATCGATGTGCGTCGTGTGCGCCTCGACAAGCTCGCAGACCTTGTTCGGCGCATTCCTGGCATCGACGGCGTTTTGCCCGTGCCCGTGGGCGAGGCACAGGGGCTGGACACGCTGCAATTCTTCGCTGCTTGCCGCATGACCTGCCCGGCCGGGCACGTGGTCGTGGACGTGGAATTGTTCGGGCACAAGCTCGGCCAGCTTTGCTTGTCGTTTGGCGCCGACGAGATCCTCGGCACGATCACGGGCCAGCGCGCGCTCCGGCTGGGAGCGCACGCGTCCAGCAATGCGCTCACGCGCGACGAGGCGGCGCTGCTGCTGCGCGCGTCTGGTTTCACCCCATGCGAACGCTTGCCCGAAGGGAAGGTGCAGGTTCTGTGAGTTTTTCGGCCATCGCGAGCAAGGTGCGGGAAGGCGTGCCGCTTTCCCAGGCTGACGGACTCGCCCTCTACCAACACCCCAACCTGATGGAAGTCGGTGCTCTGGCCAACGAGGTCCGCGAGCGTCTGCACGGCGACCGCACCTACTTCAATCGCAACCTGCACATCAATCCGACCAATGTGTGCGTGGCCTCGTGCAAACTGTGTTCGTTCTCGCGGCGACGGGCCGACGCCGACGGCGCTTTCGTGCTTGCTGTCGACGAGGCAGTGGCCAAGCTGCGCGCCCGTCTCGACGCCGGCGATCGCGTGACCGAGGTTCACATCGTGGGCGGTCTGCACGACGGCTTGCCCTTCGACTATTTCACGAGTTTGCTCTCGTCGCTCAAGGCCGCCGCCCCCGGCATCAGCCTCAAGGCCTTCTCGGCGGTGGAGATCTTCTTTTTTCACCACCTTTACAGCATGAGCATCGAGGACATTTTGCGCCGCTTGCAGGCAGCGGGCCTCGATTCGCTGCCGGGCGGCGGAGCCGAGATCCTCTCGCCGCGCGTGCGTAAAGCCATTTGCCCGAACAAGTGCGGGGCGGACGAATGGCTGGAGGTGCACCGAACCGCGCATCGCCTTGGCCTCAAATCCAACTGCACCATGCTTTTCGGCACCGTCGAGACTCTGGACGAGCGAGTTGAACACCTCCTGCTTCTTCGCGCCCAGCAGGCCGAAACTGCGGGTTTCATGGCTTTCATCCCGTTGCCATTTCACCCCGAGAACAATGCACTCGGCGACCGGCCCGCGCCCACAGCGGCCGAGATCTTGCGCACCGTCGCGGTTTCCCGCCTGATCTTGCACAATGTGCCCCACATCAAGGCCTATTGGGTGAGCCTCGGTTTGGCCACGGCGCAGACCGCGTTGTGGTTCGGCGCCGACGATTTCGACGGCACGGTCAGCGAAGAGAAGATCTATCACCAGGCCGGCTCGCTTTCGCCACAAGCTCTGGAAAGCGGCGAAATCGCTCGCCTGGTGCGTGCCGCCGGCCGCGTGCCCGTCGAGCGCGATACGCTGTACGGAAACGTGCCGCAGGCAAACGGCGAGGCAATCTAGGCATGCGTCGCCTGCGTCTCTCCGCGGTTTCCTTTCTGAACACGCGACCGATTACCTACGGCATCGAGCGCGGTTTGGTTGGAAAAGACCGCTTCGATCTGACCTTCGACTTGCCCTCGCGCTGTGCAGCCGCTGTGGCGAGCGGCGAGGCCGACCTCGGCCTCATGCCCATCGCCAGCTACGGCGCGGCGGCGACCCTACTGCGCATCGTGCCCGGCATCGCCATCGCATCGCGCGGTCCTGTGCGCACCGTGATGCTGATGGGTGACGTGCCCCGGGAAGAAATGGCCAGCGTGGTGCTCGACGGGGCCTCGCGCACATCGCAGATATTGGTTCAGATCCTGCTTCGCGAGCGCGGGCTTGCCCCCGCCTTCGAGCAAGCCGACCATGACCGCGTCGTCGACTGCATCGGCGGCAAGCGGGGCGGGTTGGTGATCGGGGATCTCTGCTTCTCGGCCAGCCGCCGCTTTCGTCATGTCTACGATCTGGGTGCTGAATGGACCGAGTGGGTCGGCTTGCCCTTCGTCTACGCCGCATGGATTGGCCGGCCGGATGTGCTTGCCCCCGGCGACGCCGAGCTTTTGCGGGAGAGCTTGTCGCTTGGCCTAGCCAATCGGCCGGAGATCGCCCGCGCGTGGGCCAAGAAGAGCGGCGAGGAAGCTTCACTCGCCGAGATATACCTGACCGAGAACATCCACTATTCACTCGGAGCCCGCGAGCTGTGCGGAGCCGCCGCTTTTCTCGAACGCGCGCACGCGGTGGGGCTTTTGCCCAAGAAACCGGTCTTGCGTCTGTTCCCAGGCGAGGCCCGTTCGCAAGCCACGCGCAGCCCACGCGACCGTTCAATCGACAGCTTGCTTGCCGACGCCGCCGCGGGCAAGCGTTTGTCGTTCGACGACGGCGTGCGCCTGCACGATTCGGCGTCGCTCTACGATCTCGGGCGGGCGGCCGATGCGCGCCGGCGTTCGCTGCACCCGCAAGGGGTGGTCACCTACATCATCGACCGCAACGTCAACTACACCAACGCGTGCACCACGGCTTGCCAGTTCTGCAATTTCTACCGGCCGCCCGGCGACGAGCGCATCTACACGCTCACGCGCGACGAGTTGGCGCACAAGCTGCGCGAGACTGTGGATATGGGCGGCATCCAGGTGTTGCTCCAGGGTGGCGTCAATCCGGATCTTGGCCTCGACTATTACGAGGAGTTATTCCGCTGGATGAAGGCGAATTTTCCTCTCGCCATCCACGGCCTTTCGCCGGAAGAGATCCGCTACCTCGCCGAGCGCGAAATGCTCTCCTTGCGTGCCGTGCTCGAACGTCTGGTCGCGGCCGGGCTCGATTCGGTTCCCGGTGGCTCGGCCGAGATCCTGGACGACGAGATCCGGCGGCGCATCTCGCCCAACAAATGCTCGGTCGCCACTTGGATCGAGGTCATGCGCCAGGCGCACCGCCTGGGCCTGCGCACCACCGCGACCATGGTCTTCGGGTTTGGCGAAAAGGCCCACCACGTGGTTGGGCACTTCGACAAGCTGCGCGTCTTGCAAGACGAGACCGCGGGCTTTACCGCTTTCATTTGCTGGAGCTTCCAGGCCGAGGGCACCAAGCTTCCGCTGCGCGACGACACCACGGCCACGCGCTACCTACGCACGCTCGCGCTCGCGCGCCTGTACCTCGACAATTTCCCCAACGTGCAAGTGTCATGGGTGACCATGGGACCCGCCGTCGGTCAGATTGGGCTGCGCTTCGGCGGCAACGATTTCGGCTCGGCCATGATCGAGGAAAACGTGGTCGCGCAAGCGGGCGCGGTGTTCAAACTGTCGGCCGCCGACATCGAAGGCACCGTGCGTGCCGCCGGCTTTATCCCGAGGCGGCGCAACATGCGATACGAGTGGTTGTTGTGATGAAAGACATCACAAGAGAGAGCACAGAGGCGGAGGAGGGCACAGAGGGATTCGGGATCCAAGATCCGAAATCCCCTTCCGCTCCGGTCTCTGTGTCCTCCTCCCCCTCCGTGCTCTCTGTGGTTGCAATGTTTGGTCGCATGGTGAAGTTCAGTCACACGGTCTTTGCCTTGCCCTTTGCCTTGGCCGCGACTGCGCTAGCGGCGCGCGGGCACGGCATCACCTTGGTGCAGGTGGCGGCGATTCTGGTGGCCATGGCGGGCGTGCGCACAGCGGCCATGGGCTTCAATCGAATCATCGATCGCCGTCTCGACGCCAAGAATCCGCGCACCGCGGGTCGCGAGATCCCGGCTGGCAAGGTGTCGGTCGTGTCCGCCGCGCTCCTCACCGCAATCAGCGCCATCGCCTTTGTCGCCGCCGCGGCCAGCCTGGGCCGGCTCTGCCTGGCGCTGTCGCCCATCGTGCTGGGTTTGGTTCTCGGCTATTCCTTCACCAAACGCTTCACCTGGCTTTGCCATCTCTTTCTGGGCCTGGCTATTGGCATCGCGCCCGCAGGCGCTTGGATTGCTGTGCGCGGCGAGCTGGCCGCGCCCGCACTTTGGATGGTGGCGGCAGTGACTACGTGGATCGGCAGTTTCGACATTCTCTATGCGCTTTCCGATCGTGAGTTTGACCGCAGCGTCGGGATCCATTCCATCCCGGCGCGCTTTGGTGTTGCCGCCGCATTGGTGATTTCCGCTGCCTTGCACTTCGGCACCGTGGTCGCCCTGGTTGCCGTGGGCCACTCTGCCGGACTGGGGACTATCTACTACTTAGGCGTGGCGGCGGTGGTCGCCATCCTCATCTACGAGCACAGCATCGTGCGGCCGTCCGATCTCTCGCGCGTGGATGTGGCGTTCTTCAACCTGAACGGCTACGTCTCGCTGGTCTACCTGGCGGCGACCCTGGCACAAGTCTTCGTCGGTTGATCGCGGCGGAGCTCGTCGCGTGAGGCAGGGTTCCTTGGAAACGCGTGAGCGTAGCCGAACTTTGCTCGGCGGAGCTCGTCGCGCGAGGCCGAGCGAAGCGAGCGGGGTGGCGGGCGGAGGGTAGGGGCCGAGGTTGCAGGAACCCTCCCAGGGTTCCTGATTCAATCGTGGGCACAGTAGGAATCGAACCTACAACAAACGGATTAAGAGTCCGCTGCTCTGCCAATTGAGCTATGCGCCCGTACTTTGGGAAGCGAATGTATGCCTTCGGTGTGCGGATAAGTCAAGACCAGCGCGCCCGGAGGGAATCGAACCCCCCAGCCCTCGGCTTCGAAGGTCTGGACGATACATCGCAAGACTTATCTGATGGTAGTAAATTGTTGGAAAATCAACGAGTTACGCATGGAGACCGTAGGCTCCGTGTGTGCACGGCCACCGTGTACAGCCTGTGTGAGATCGGCGGTCTTGCGCACGTGCGTCTGAATAGCGCAATCCGTGTGGCCGAAAGCGACCTGAGGCGGTACTTGGAGTGGAGCTGCATGAGCCCCGACCCGCACGGCCGAGTACATGGCCGGCCTCGTCCGCGAGGTATGCAAACTCCCTCGCGAGACCGAATGGGTGGAGTTCAAGGAGACCAAGGCCAACCTTGGCGCCGTCTTGTTTGCAAGACGACTGGACGACTTCGCGGGGCTTGGTCGCAGGGCCGTTCGCGTGATCGTCTACCACTCCTGGTCGAACGGTTCCGTCGTGACCACGGGGCCGAGGCCGCGCCACTGATTCCACGCTGGCTCTTGTTCAACAAGTTGGACATGGTCGGGGATGCCACGGCTCCAGGCGGCCCTAGGGTTCCGTGCTAAAAGGCGCCCATGGGCGACGAAGTCCAACTTGCCGAAGTAAAGCGCGGGGTCAGTCGACACGAGATCGCGGCCTGGATCCTGATGGCTGCTGGGTTGCTCATGGTGTCGACGCTGCACCTGCTTTCGGCCCTCCTGGCAGGACTGTTGGTGTACGAGCTGGTCCACGTCGCCGTGCTCAAGCTGCGGCACCGACTGTCGAATGAGCGAGCAGGTATGGTGGCGGTGATGGCCCTGGCGATCCTTGTCATCGGTGCGGTGGCTGCCGGTGTGATGGGTCTGGTGGCGTTGGTACATAGCGAAGGGCATCTCGCCAGCTTGCTGGAAAAGCTGGCCGACAGTGTCTCTCTCGCGCGGGCCAACCTGCCGTCCGCGTTGTCTGAAGGGTTGCCGGCCAACGCCGATGCCCTGAAGAACGCGACCGTGGATTGGTTGCGATTGCACGCGAAGGAGATTCGCACCGTCGGGGCCGACTTTGGCCGGACGCTCGTCCACATCGTCGTCGGACTGGTGATCGGCGTGATGCTGTCGCTGACCGACCTGCGCCCGCACAAAGTCGAACGGCCCTTGGCGCGCGCCTTGGCCGAACGCATGTCCCGCCTGGGCAATGTCTTTCGCCGCATCATCTTCGCGCAGGTCCGCGTCTCGGCCATCAACACTTTTCTGACCGCCGTGTTTCTTCTGGTGGGACTGCCGATCTTCGGCGTGCATCTGCCGCTGTCCAAGACGCTGGTGGTCCTCACGTTCGTGGTGGGCCTCTTGCCGGTGATTGGCAATCTGATCTCGAACACGGTGGTGGTCGTGGTCGGACTCAGTGTCTCACCCTACGTCGCGTCGGCCGCCTTGATATTTCTGATCGTCATTCACAAGCTGGAGTACTTCCTCAACGCGCGCATCGTGGGCGCGCAAATCAACGCCCGAGCCTGGGAGCTCCTGGCGGCCATGCTACTGATGGAAGCCACCTTCGGTGTCGCCGGCGTCGTGGCGGCGCCCATCTACTACGCGTACATGAAGGACGAGCTGACCGCGCAGGAGTTGGTATGAGTGCATGGTACGCCTCAGGCGCGACACAATGAACCGCGAGGGCATCAACTATCGCTTGGTGGTCGACTCGACACCGGCGCTGGTGTTCAGCGCGCGTTCCGACGGCTATGTCGACTATTTCAACCAGCGCTGGTTCGACACCTTGGGCGTTCCGCAGGCGGCGCTGGAAGGGTGGGGCTGGACAAGTCTCATCCACCCTGACGATCGCGAGGAGCACCTCCGGCGCTGGCACACCGCGATGGGCGATGGCCAGCCGGCCGTGTACCAGTCCCGCGTGGCCGACGCGAAGGGCGAATACCGCTGGATGCTGCACCGAACGGAGCCCTTGCGCGACGAGGCCGGCAACATCATTCGGTGGTTTGGAACCAGCATCGACATCGAGGAGCTGAAACGCGCCCAGCGCGAGGTCGACGAGCTCAAGGAACAGCTCTACCAGGAGAACATCGCCCTTCGCGAGGAGCTAACCCAGACGTCGATGTTCGAGGAGATCGTCGGGACATCGGCCCCGCTCTGCCGTGTCCTCGCGCTGGTGGAGAAGGTGGCGAGCTCGGATTCGACGGTGCTGATCACCGGTGAGACCGGAACCGGAAAAGAGCTGATCGCCCGCGCCATCCACAAGCGATCGCCCCGTGCTGCCCGGCCATTCGTTTCCGTGAACTGCGGCGCCATCGCGCCGTCCCTCGTCACCTCCGAGCTGTTCGGCCACGAAAAGGGAGCTTTCACGGGCGCGATGCAGCGCCGCCTCGGTCGGTTCGAGGTGGCGGACGGGGGAACCATCTTCCTCGATGAGGCGGGCGAGCTGCCTGCGGAGACGCAGATCGCCTTGCTGCGGGTGTTGCAGGAGCGGACGTTCGAGCGGATCGGGGGCACGAAGCAGATCCCCGTCGACGTGCGCATCATCGCGGCCACGAACCGCGACCTCGATAAAGCCATCGCGGACGGTTCGTTCAGGAGGGATCTCTATTACCGACTCAACGTCTTTCCGATTCAGATTCCGCCGCTGCGCGACCGGGCCGAAGACATCCCCCTGCTGGTCGAGTATCTGACGCGTCGGTATGCAACGAAAACGGGGAAGCGAATCGCGAACGTCAGCCGCAAGACCATCGATCTGCTCACGGCCTACGACTGGCCCGGCAACATCCGCGAGCTGCAGAACGTGATCCAGCGGGCTGTGATCCTCTGCGACGAGACCTTGGTGGTCGACGAGTCGTGGCTGGCTCATGGACATGCGCGGTCGACCAGCTCATCGCACATTCTAGGTCGGCCCAGCCTCAGCGAGGAAAAGAAGCTGATCGAGAGCGCGCTGGCCGAGTCGTGCGGTCGCGTCGCAGGGGCGGACGGCGCGGCCGCGAGGCTCGGCATCCCGCGCTCCACCCTCGAATCGAAGATCCGGTCGCTCCACATCGACAAGAATCGATTCCGGACCAAGTAGCCGGGGCGTTCGACAGTAGCCCGGAAACCCTGGAAGGGTTTCCAAACCTCGGCCCCACCCGCCCCGAACCACCCCGCTCGCTTCGCTCGGCCTCGCCGCGATGGTCCGCGCCGAGCAAAGCTCGGCGGCTCCCCACGCGGCGCTGTCGAAGCTCGCCATTTGTCGAGAGTCGCCACCTCGGTACGGCCCGCAGGACCTGCAAAATCGCGCACTTGCCGTTGGCATCGCCTTTGCGATGACAGCACCTCGTAATCCTGGAAAGCTCAACCAAACAACGAGGAGGTAGATCGATGGAACGAATGTTAGTGGTCGTCTTCGACGACGAAGTGAAAGCCTACGAAGGAAAGTCTGCTCTGCGCCAGCTCGAGATCGAGGGCAGCATCACAATCTCCCGGGCCGCGGTGGTCGCCAAGCACGCCGACGGCACGACCAGCGTCAAGCAATACGATGACGTGAACCCCAGCGGCAGTCTGATTGGGACGTCCGTCGGTGCTCTGATTGGGCTACTGGGCGGACCCGTGGGAGTGGCCATCGGTGCCGTCTCCGGACTCACGCTGGGGGCGCTCTCGGACGTCGGCAACGCCAGCATCGGTGAAGACTACGTCGAGGAAGTCTCACGGTCGCTGACCCCCGGCAAGGTCGCAGTGGTCGCCGAGATCGAGGAGGGCTGGACGACCCCGGTCGACACCCGCATGGAGGCCCTGGGTGGAACCGTCATTCGCCGCGCGCTCTGGGAGATACGGGACCAGTTGCGCAAAGATGAGATCGACGGGCTGAAAGCAGATCTCGCGCAGCTCAAGGCGGAGTTCGCGAGTGCCAACGAAAAGCGCCGCACGAAGCTGCGAAGCCGGATCGATCAACTGCAGGCACGGATCGATCAACAGAAAAGGCAAGCACAAGAATCGCTACAAGCGTTTCAGGCGCGCGCAGCCGAGAAGCGAGAGCTCTTCAAGAAGAACGCGTCCGCCGTGGGACAAGCCCTCAAGGAGCTGGTGAAGACCCCACCGGCGTAACCGACCCGGCGCGCGGAACGCTCGTACGCCGAGGTCCGCGCGCCATGGACCGTCGAGAACAAGGAGCACACCATGGAATTCGATGACGTCGTGAACAAGCGTCGGTCGCTACGATCCTTTGCACCGCTCGAAGTGAGCGACAGCCTCGTCAAAGACCTCGCTACCGTGGCAAGTCTGGCCCCGTCCTGCTCGAACAAGCAGCCCTGGCGCTTCGTGTTTGTGCGCAGCCCCGGCATGCTCGAGCGCATGATCGCAACGCTGGCGCCCGGGAATGCGGTGTGGGCCAAGCAGTCCTCGCTGATCGTCGCGGTGTGGTCGAAAGCCGACCTGGACTGCAAGACTCCGGATGGGCGAGAATACTTCCAGTTCGACACGGGGATGGCGTCGGCTTTCCTCATGCTGGCAATGGCAGCGAGAAACCTGGAAACGCACGCCGTAGCTGGTTTCGATCCGCAGGCAGCTCGGCAGGTGTTGGCGCTTCCCGCCGATGCTCAGGTTATCACCTTGATCATCATGGGCGGCCACAGCCAACAGGTCTCCCCCACATTGAAGGACTGGCAAGTGAAAGCCGAAACAGAACGTCCGCCCAGATTGCCGTTCGAGGAGTTCGCGACCATCGTTTAGGACAACAGAAATATGGTGATCCCCAAGGAATTGGTCGAGCTAGCTGACTTGGTCAGGGCTGGCACGACGCCCATGATCACGCCCCGCAATTTGATCACTTGGTTCGGAGCGATCATCATGTGACTTCTCGAATCGGCTCCATCAGAAGCTGCTGGCGAACCCCGTTGCGGACGCGATTCATTAGGCCTTCGAGCCTGGTAAACTCCATGAGGTGATTGCCACGAATCAAGTGAACAGCCGAGCTACCGGCAGGAGTGCGATGCGATGACATCCGACAAATCACTGGAATCCCTGAGGAGCTTGATGGAAGCGCGGGTCTACGAGTGGCGTCAGTCTGAAAAGAAGCGACCGTCCCGACCAGGACCTGTCGTTACGATCAGTCGTGAGCCGGGCTGCCGTGGAGAGTCCTTCGCGGAGAAGGTCGCAGCCGCGCTTGGTCTCCACCTGTACTCTTGGGAGATCGTCGAACAGATAGCCAAGGACGAGCACGTAAGTGTCGAGGTGGTCTCCACGCTCGACGAGAAGACCCGATCAGGACTTGAGGATTGGTTGGCAGAATTCCAATCCAATCGCAACCTCTCCTCCCACGCTTACCTAGAGGATCTGCGGAGAATCACTTTTGCGATCGCCTCGCACGGACGCGCCCTCATTCTGGGCAGAGGCGCCAACTTCCTTCTTCCCGCGGAGAAGCGGATCGCTCTATTTCTCGTGGCCCCGCTTGAGGCGAGGATACGAAACGTCATGGAAGATCGTGGCCTGTCCGAGAAGCGCGCTCGAGAGCACATCGCGAAGGTGGAAAAGGAACATCGCCAACTCGCGAAGAAATACTTCCAGGCGGATCTCCACGATTCCGCTCACTACCACCTGGTCATTAATACGGCTCTCGTCAAGCCGGAAGCCATTGCGAAAGTCCTGAAAGAAATCATAGGTCACGGATCCTGAGGGTTATGGGTTATGGAGCGATGGACTGGGTCGGCGAGATCTCCCAGTTCTGGCCGCACCTGGCGGTGGGCTTCCACTTGTTGGCTTCGCTGCCGGCTTCGGCGCACGCCCTGCTGCACAAACGCGATACCCGCACCGCAACGCTTTGGATTGTCTTCGACCCAACGTCGCAGGGGTCTTGTGTCACCCGCTGCCTCAAAGCGAGCATAACTTACATAATAGAATCGCTATTTTGCAGCGCGCCCGGAGGGAATCGAACCCCCAGCCCTCGGCTTCGAAGGCCGATGCTCTATCCAGTTGAGCTACGGGCGCAAGGAGTCGCAGTGATACCACTGTCGCGCCGGGCAGGAAAGATGAACTCGCGACAGGCGAAATCGGTCGTGGACGTAGAGCCCGCAACGGTGACGGCAACGGCCACTTGGCGCAACTGGCTGCAAGTTTGGGCCAAGACGCCCCAGGGAATGCACCGGACGCCAAAAGGTTGGCAAGTACTGCGCCTTGCGGGAATGATTCTCCCGTGTTAGACGAGCGGCCCACGCCCAGGTAGCTCAACTGGTAGAGCAACGGACTGAAAATCCGTGTGTAGACAGTTCGACTCTGTCCCTGGGCACTGGCAGAGTAAACACCTCCCCTATCGGAGGAAATTCTCGGAGAGCGTCGAAGGAGAAATCCAATGGTTCGCAACGTCATCATCTTTGTTCTCGCCATCGGAGCCGTCACCGGTGGGTACTTCATGGGCCGGAACAACTGGAACATCGGTGGCAGCGCTGCCGCCGCCAGTTTCAAGTGCCCAACCCCTGGCGCCGCGGTCGCCGGCGATGACGTCGAGCGCAAGTGCGTGCCTTTCGAAGGCAAGGCCAAGGGGTCGAGCAAAGCGCAGATCACCATCGTCGAGTTCTCCGACTTCCAGTGTCCGTATTGCAGCCGCGTCCTGCCCACACTGGACAAGCTGATCAAGGACTACCCGGACAAGGTCAGGGTTTTCTTCAAGCACAACCCGCTGCCCTTCCACAGCGATGCGCCGCTGGCGGCCCAGGCCGCCGTGGCCGCCGAGAACCAGGGCAAGTTCTGGCCCATGCACGACAAGCTGTTCGCCAACCAGTCGAACATCAAGCGCCCCGATCTGGAAAAGTACGCCCAGGAAATCGGCCTGGACGTCGAGAAGTTCAAGAAGGACATCGATTCGCCGGCCACCAAGAAGCGCGTGGATGACGACCTGGAGCTGGGCAAGAAGCTGGGCGTGCAGGGCACCCCGAACTTCTTCATCAACGGCCGCCCGGTTCGCGGCGCCGTGCCCTACGAACAGTTCAAGTCGGCGGTGGACGACGAACTCGCCCGCGGCAAGAAGCTTGTGGACAAGGGCGTGTCCTCCAGCAAGGTTTTCGCCGCGCTCATGAAGGGCGAGGGCAAGGGCCTCGGCACCCCGACGCCGCCCGCCGCACCGCCGCACATTCCAATCGGCGCCGAAGTCTACAAGGTCGAGCCCGGAACTGCACCGCAGGTGGGTGGCAAGGAGCCCAAGATCACACTCATCGAGTTTTCCGACTTCCAGTGCCCGTACTGCTCGCGCGCCAAGGGCACCCTGGACGAGCTGCAGAAGATCTACAAGGACGACTTGCAAATCACCTTCCGCCACTACCCGCTACCGTTCCACAACAACGCCATGCCCGCCGCCATTGCGGCCGTGGCCGCGGGCGAGCAGGGCAAGTTCTGGCAGATGCACGACAAGCTTTTCGCCAACCAGCAGGCACTGGCCGCGGCAGATCTCGAGAAGTACGCCTCTGAAATCGGCCTCGACGTGGCCAAGTTCAAGGCCGCCATCGACAATCCAAAGACCAAGGCCGTTGTCGAAGCCGACATGAAGACCGCCAACAACTTCGGCGTGGGCGGCACGCCTTCGTTCTTCATCAACGGTCACTCCTTCAGCGGTGCCTATCCGCTGGAGAGCTTCAAGATGGCCATCGACGACGAAATCAAGAAGGTCGATGCCAAGATCGCCGCTGGGACGCCGCGCGCGGGCCTGTACGCCGCGATCGTCAAGGAAGGTCTCGACAAGGCCGCGCCCAAGAAGGAAGAGGCGCGTCCCGGCGAGCCGCAAGCTGGCGAAGTCTACAAGGCCGAGATCCACGGCGCGCCAATCAAGGGCGCCAAGGACGCGCTGGTCACCATCGTGCAGTTCTCGGATTTCCAGTGCCCATTCTGCTCGCGCGTCGAGCCGACCATCGACCAGGTCATGAAGGAGTACGCCGGCAAGGTGCGCGTAGCATGGCGGAACATGCCGTTGCCCTTCCACGACAAGGCCAAGCCCGCCGCCATCGCGGCCATGGCCGCCAACGAGCAGGGCAAGTTCTGGCAGATGCACGACACCCTGTTCAAGAACCAGCAGGCGCTCGGCGCAGAGGATCTGCAGAAGTACGCGCAGGAAATTGGCCTGAACATGGCCAAGTTCAAGACCGCGCTTGAGGACAAGAAGATCGCGGCGGCCATCGAAGCCGACTCCGCCGCGGGTGGCAAGATTGGCGCGCGCGGAACGCCGGCCTTCTTTGTCAACGGCCGCTTCCTCTCGGGCGCGCAGCCCTTCGACAGGTTCAAGGCCCTCATCGACGAAGAGCTCAAGAAGGCCGAAGAGCTGGCCAAGAAGGCGGGCGGCAAGGCCAAGGTCTACGACGCCCTCATGAAGACGGCCAAGGCCGAGGTCAACGCTGGCCCAGCCCCGGCAGCTGGCGGCGAACCTGCCCCAGGTCCGGCCAAGAAGGTCGAAGTTGGCAATGCGCCGTCGCGCGGCCCCAAGAACGCGCCCATTACGGTGGTGCTCTTCTCGGACTTCCAGTGTCCGTTCTGCGGCCGTGTCGAGCCGTCGATTGCCGAACTCGAAAAGCTCTATCCCGGCAAGGTGCGCGTGGCGTGGAAGAACTACCCACTTCCGTTCCACAACAATGCCAAGCCCGCGGCCGAGGCCGCCCTGGCCGCGAACGAACAGGGCAAGTTCTGGCAGATGCACGAGATCCTGTTCAAGAACCAGCAGGCCCTGACCGGCCCCGACCTTGAGAAGTACGCCAAGGACATCGGCCTCGACATGGGCAAGTTCAAGGCCGCCATGGATAGCCACAAGTTCGCCGCCCAGGTCGAGAACGACGCCAAGCAGGGCTCGTCCCTCGGCGTCGAGGGAACCCCGGCCGCGTTCGTCAATGGCCAGCTGGTTTCGGGCGCGCAGCCCGTCGACGCCTTCAAGAAGATCGTCGACGCTGAATTGAAGGGCGGCGCCAAGGTCAAGGCCAAGGCCAACTAGCCGAGAGACATTGCCGAAGACCCCGAAGCAGCGAACGCGACAGTTGCTGGCGGCGTGCATCGCGGCTGCCGCAACGGTCGTGGCGGGCGCGCTGCTAATCGAGGGCGCGGCCTCGACGGTGAAATCCGCCGCCGAGGGCGCGTGCGCCGCGCTTCGCCCCAATCCGCTCACGACCACCCTGCGCGCGCTGGTGCCGGAATTCGACCTGCCGGATCTGGCCGGCAAGAAGGTGTCTCTGCGCAGTCTGCTCGGTCGTCCCGTGCTGGTCAGCTTCTTCGCCACCTGGTGCCCGCCCTGTGTCGAGGAAGCCCCGTCGCTGGAAGACCTGGCCCGGCGCCTAGGCGACAAGGCCACCGTGGCCATCGTCAGCGTGGACGAAGATCTGGACGCGCTCAAGAAATTCTACGCCAAGGGATCCCAGGCCCTCGTGGTGCGCGACGAGAGCCGCAAAGTGCCCGCCAGTTTTGGAACCTCCAAATTTCCCGAGTCCTTTCTTCTCGATGGATCGGGCAAGGTCCGCTACGCCTTCATCAACAAGCGCGACTGGTCCATCCCCGAAGCCGCCGCTTGCGTGGCAGGGCTGAAGTAGGGGGCAGCCGGTTCTGCCACTGGCATCATCCCCGAAGCAGTGCTTTGAACCCAGCCTTCGCGAAATGCTCGTCCTTGGTGATCGCATCGCGCAGGCGGCGGGCTTACATCCCTGATCGATGTGTGGATAGGGTTCGCCTGCGCTTCGCCAACCTGTCATCCAGGCTGGAAACCCGCCCGGCGAGCCCGCCATCCGTTCCGCCGACGCCTGTTGACTGCCGGCGCACATCGCACGTAGGTTCTTGCTGAAATGTGTACCATCAACGTCGTGCGGTGCGTCACACCGGTCACTTCTCGCGGCATCGCCCGCTGGGCCAGGCCGTGGTTCTTCGCAGCTTTCGCGCTGCTCCCCGCCAGCCTGCTCGCGTCCACGGCGGTGGCCCAGCCTCAGAATCTGCTCGCGGGCAGGCGACCGATCGCCAGCGACGGGGTGAACCATGCCGAGCGGCTCACCGACGGCATGCTTAGCAACGAAGGCGACGAGTGGTTGACCGATGTGACCTCTCGATTCTCAACCGCGCACTCGTTCGTCGAGTACGACCTTGGCCTGCTCCAGCCCGTGCGCTGCGTGATGGTCCAGGCGGACAACAACGACGTCTACTTCATGGCCGGCTCTATCGATGGGCAGGAATGGCACCAGCTGTGGCGGGTGGGAGCAGAGCCGGGCGCGGGCATGCGCGTGCGTAGCACCAAGCTCAACGCCACGATTCGCTACCTGCGCCTGTCAGCGACGGGCGGCGATGCGCTCTACAGCGTGGCCGAGATCGCGGCCTATTCCGAATGTCCCGTGCCCTGGCCGGCGGATCTGCCGCGCGCACACGGCGTTCCCGTGGGTGACGCCCTGGACGTCAAGGTTCTGGCTTTCGGCATCCTGGCCGGCATCTTCGTGCTCGTGCACCGCCGAAAGGCAGCGAACGTGCAATACGTGTTGCTCTTGCCCGTGCTCGGCTCGCTGTGGATGATGATCGCCGAGCTCGTCAACCTCTATCCCTTCTTCAATCAAGAGCCGCCCCTGCGGGCGCTGGTGGCCGGGCTGGCCGCTCTGGTGGTGATCAAAGAGGCGTTTCTATCGAAGCGCTGGGAGCCTCATCGCGCGGTTTCGATCGCCACGCTCGCGTTTTGCGCCTTCACTGCCTTCGGCACTTACTACCACTTCGGTATGCCGCAGTTCTTCGACCAGGCCAAGGGCCGCCGCACCCTGGTGCACACCTGGGACATGCGCCACTACTACCCGGTGGCCAAGTACTTCCGCGAGCTGCGCTTCGACGGTCTGTACCTCGCCAGCCTGGCGGCCTACATCGACAACAATCCGGGCTTTTCCGACGCACAACTTGCCCAGGTTCGCTTGCGCGATCTGCGCGACGCCGAGATCCGCACCGGAACCGAGGTGGCGCCCGAGCTGCCCAAGATCCGCGCGCGCTTTTCGCCCGAGCGCTGGGAAGAGTTCAAGCAGGACATGAAATATTTCGGGGACACCATGGGCGGCCCCGACTACCTCGGCAGTATGCAGGACCATGGTGGCAACGCGACGCCGGTGTGGATCCTGCCTGCGTACTTCATCTTCAAGTATTTTCCGGCGAGCGAGACCATCATTTCGCTGGCCGGCCTCATCGATCCGGTTTTGGTTCTGTTCTTCTTCTTCGTCATGTGGCGCACCTTCGGCTTGCGCGTGATGCTGTATGTGGCGGTGATTTGGGGCGCGTCAGACTTTTACAATTTCGGTTCCAACCTGATGGGGTCGACGTTGCGCCAAGATTGGCTGGTCGCGCTTGGGCTGGGCGCCTGCGCCCTCAAGAAAGAGCGGTGGGCCTTGGGCGGCGTGCTCATGGCCTACGGCGGACTCATCCGCGCCTTCCCAGCCATGGCGACGTTCTTCTTCCTGGTGCCCATGGCGTGGTTCGCTTTCGACACCTGGTGGGCGCGGCGCAAGCTGCCCACGCGCGTCGAATGGCGCAAGAACCAGCGTCCGGCCTTGCGCGCGTTTGTCGGCGCCGCGGCCTGCGTGGTTGTGCTGGTGGTCGCGACCTCGGCGCTTTTCGGATTCAAGGGTTCGTGGGTTGCGTGGAAAGAGAAGATCGAAATCCACGCCACGGGACCCAGCACCAACAACGTCGGTCTTCGCAACGTGTTGGCTTTCAGCCCGGACTATTCGGCCAAGAGCCTCTCCGAACATCGCGTGGCCGGTCCGATGGGCGACTGGGGCACAGCCCAGCGCATGACCTTCGCTGCGCGCCGGCCCCTGTTCTACGCCATCCTGCTGATTGCAACCGCGCTGGGCCTCTTGGCTTGCCGTGGCCGCCGCTTGGAGGAAGTCGCACTCATTGGCCTGCTACTCATTCCGTTCTATTTCTACCCGTCGAATTACTACTGCCACTTCGTGTTCTTGATACCCATGGCCGTGGTCGGGCCCAGGCTCGATCGCGAACGCACTTTTGCCATCGTGTTTATCGTCTTGGCCGCCATGTGCATCGGACAATATTTCACCTTGGCCGAGGGCTGGACCGATCTGCGCTACACCTACCAAAGTTTCCTGTTGCTCATCGGCTTCGGCATCATCCTCGCCCACCTGGCCTGGGAATCGCTGAAGCTAGCGCCGTTCACCAAGCGAAGCGTAGCCGCGGCTGAGTAGGGCGCGCTCAGGCCGGATTCGGATTTTTTCACCACAGAGGGCGCAGAGTCGGAAGAGAACGAAAGGGTTTCCGGATTGCAGATCCGAACCCTTCCTACTTCTGTACCCTCCGCGCTCCCTGCGTCTCTGTGGTGAATCTCATTCTCACGGCCTTTCGAGATCAGCCAGGATCTGTTTGACGGTCATGGCCGCGGGTTTGCCCCGCGGGGTGTAGCTGGTGGTGCCTGGGCCGCCGTAGCCGTACCAGTTCCAGATGTAAAGACCATCGATGCGCGCCCGGGCTGCCAAGGGTTCGGTAAAGGCCAGCCGGAAGGCCTCGAACCCGCGCTGCTGTTCGGCCAGGTCGGGCGTGCCGCCCAAGGATTCGTCCCAGGGCGCGGCGGTGGCGCCCGTGCGCGAGCGGTAGCCGACCTCGGTGAAAACGAAGGGCTTGTTGTATTTCGCCAGGTCGGACTCGATGTTGCGGCCAATGCGGCGCCAGCTCGTGGCCAGGGTCTGGACATCGGACGGCGCCCTTGGCTCGCGCAGATTGAAGTACGCCGTGATGCCCAACTCGTCGACCAGGTCGAAAAGGCGCGCGTCGCGATAGTGATCCCAGTTCGCCGAGTAGACCAGAGTGCCCGAGAAGACAGCGCGGATGAAGGTGAGGAGCTTGCCCCAGCGCTCGACATCACCGTCGAGCGAGGATAGCTCGCTGCCGATGACCAGACGTGTGGCGCCGGTCAAGGTCGCCAGCGAGGCCAGGTCACCGACCATCTGCCCGTAGCTTGAGAACCAAGCATCGGGATCCGCGGGCTGCAAGGTGCCGCGCCACTCGCTGGGCGATCGGGGATCCGACAGCCGCACGATGGGAAACAGCGTGACCTCCAGCCCGGCCCGGCGCGCGTCGCGAATGGCATCGGCGATGGCCTCCAAGGTTGGCGAAAACCGCGTGTGCAGGTGAAGCTCGGTCGAGGCCGCGTGGGTCTGATAGAGCGGCACCACCAGCGCGACGTGGCTGGCGCCGAGTGCCGCGATTTCGTCCAGCAGCCGGGCATACGAGAAGCTCACGTCTTCGGCGAACATCCCGAGCGCCACCCCCCGCTGCACCGGATCGCGGTTCACCCGGCGACGCGACGGCAAGGGTTCGGCCGATGACTCCGGGCCGGCCGCGGGCAGTTCACGCACCGGCAAGGACGACGCTCGCAAGGCCAGAAAGCCCACGGCCGCAAACGCGACAAGCCCAATGGCAAGACGCCGGTGCATGCTGGGAAACCTATCACAGCATGCAATGGCGTGGCGCCAAGCACTTGCCAGAGCCGTTTGGGCCACTTCAAGGCACTGCGCATAGGCTTCAGTTGTAGGATGATTTCGGAGGACTTGACCATGACCTGTCGATCCGCGCTCTCGGGCCTGACTTTCGTTGCTCTCGCTGGGGTGCTGGCACTTTCTGGATGTGACCAATCCGCAGCTCCTGGGGTGTCGGCGGCGGGTGGCAATTCCAATGGTGGCAGCGGGCCGGCGGCGACTGGCGGCACCGTCGCCAGCACTGGCGGGCAAATCAGCGGAACGGGCGGTGCAACCGTACCGCCTGGCACGGGAGGCGGCGTTGGTTCGGGTGGAACGTCCGCCGCAACGGGCGGGGCAAGTGGTGGTTTGAGCACTACCGGAGGCACGGTCGTAGCGGGCGGAACTCGGGCAACGGGTGGCGCTCCGGCAACTGGCGGCACCTTGGTAGCCGGTGGCACCCTGGCAACCGGCGGCTCCGTCGCCAGCGGGGGCAGCCTCGCAACGGGTGGCGCGCCTGCGACCGGCGGAGTTGCGAGCACTGGCGGTACGAGCGCGGGCGGCGGCAGCGACGCCGGCATCCGCGACAGTGGCGTGGGCGACGCAAGCAAGGGCGGCACGGATGGCGGAGGCACCGGCGGCGCGGGTGGTGGTGGCACCGGCACGGGTGGCGCCGGCGGTGGTGGCACCGGCCCTATCACGTTATGGCTCTCTGGCGATTCCACCATGGCCACCGGGAGCGGCACCTGTCCGGTGGGGTGGGGTGCAAAATTCCAAGCCTATTTCAATAGCAACGCCAAGGTGACCAACAGCGCTGTCGGTGGCACGACCCTGCGAAGTTGGCTCTACCCTGTGACGGCGACCATGGGGGCCGACGGAGATTGCACGCTGAGCTCCACCGCGCCCCAGTCGCGTTGGACCACCATGGAAAGCGGAATGAAGACCGGCGACTACTTATTTGTCCAATTCGGCATCAACGACACCACCTCCGCCGTTTGTCCCAAACATGTGAGCACGGATACTTTCGAGCAATTGCTCGGCATGATGGCCCAGGCTGCCAAGGACAAGGGCGCCAATCCCGTCTTCTTGACCTCGGTCAGTTCGATCTCGTGCAATGGTGCCACCGCGGAAGGCACGCGCGGGGTGTTCGCGGCCGCGACCAAGGCGGCGGGAACCACGTACAACGTGCCCGTGATCGATCTCGAACAGCTCAGCGTGGCTTTCTACACGGCGTCCGGCTTTTGCCCCATGGGGGCGGACGCAACTGCGACGTTCACCGCCAACACGCCGGTTGGCAATTTCTTCTGCAACGACCACACCCACTTCGAGGCCGCGGGCGCCACCCAGATCGCCGGTCTGGTTGCCAAGGCCATCAAGGACCAAGGCTTCCCCCTGGCGAGCTACCTCGTGCCCTGATCGCCTAGCGCACGGGACAAACGAATGCGCGCCAAGGCGTATTCGTAGCGGGCGCGCGCGAAGTTGAGGCGCGCCTGGGTCAGGGCCGACTGCGCGTCGAGGAGATCGGTCGTGTTCGCGCTGCCCGCGGCGAGCAGGACGGTAGTCACGCGGTAGGCTTCCTCGGCGCTGCCGATGGTCGTGCGCCCCGTCTCCAGGGCGCTGGCCGTGGCGCGCACGTTGGCGAGCTTGGCCGCCACGTCGGTTTCCACCCTGCGCCGGGCGTCGTCGGCCTGGGCTTGCGCGGCCACGGCTTGCGATTCGGCGGCACGATGCTGGAACCAGCGCGCGCCCCAGTCCCAGATCTGCCAGCCAGCTTTGAGCCCGATGAAGGCCGAATCGGTTTTGACGAAGGCTTGTCCAGTCATGTGCATGTAGCCGGCTTCTAGATCGACATCAGGAAGCAAGTCATAGGTGCGCGAGCGCGAGCTGGCATTCGCTGCTTTTGCCGCCAGGGTAGCGCTGTGGATCTCGCTGCGGTCGTGCAGGGCCTTGGCCACGAGAGGTGCCAGATCGCCTTCGGCTGCGTCGGCACTTTCTGGTGTCGCGGGCTCGACGAAACTCACCGCTTGATCTTCGGACTCGCGGCCAATGGCGACCAGCAAAGTGGCGCGCGAAACCTGCTCTGCCGCTGCGGCCTGGATCTCCTGTTGCCGGGCATTGGCGGCGGCCACGTTCAGGCGCAATACGTCCGCTGGCGTGAGTACACCCGCGGCGAGCTTTTCCTTGGCCACGGCGATCTGCTCGGCGAGCTGATCCTGCGAGGCATGCGCGACGCCGGCCAAGGTGCGCGCCTCGAACATGCGCAGAAATTCCGCCCGGACCTCGTCGCGCAGGTTGGCCTCGATTGTTTTCACATCGAAGGTCGCGGCCTCGGCCGCGGTCGAGAGCGCGCTGTGGTCGGACGATAGGTGCAGAAGTCCAAGCAAAGGCTGCCCGGCAGCGACCACGAAGGCATTGGTGGAAAGGTCGCGAGCGGGGATCGACAGAGGCATGGACGGAATCGGGAAATTGACGGTGAAGCGCGAATCCCAGCGCTGATACTCGTCCGACAAATTTATCGACGGCAGCAGCCGGCCGCGCAGGCTCTTGGCTTGCTCCTCGTTGCCGCGGGCGCGGGCGCGCGCGGCCTTGAGCGCGGGACTCGACGCGACCGCCATTTGCACGACTTGGTCCATGGTCAGTCGCTGCTGCGCCGACGCGTCCGCGGCCTCGAACGCCAGCAAGGTCAGCACGGCAATTACGGTCATCGTCTAGTTCTCCTTGCGCACGAAGACCGTCACGTCGGTCGAAAGTCCGGCTTGCAGCGGCAGATCGGGGCGCTTGCTCCAGGCGATGCGGACCGGCACCCGCTGCACGACCTTGACGAAATTGCCCGAGGCATTGTCGGGCGGCAATATGGAGAAGCGCGCGCCCGTGCCGCCCGAGATGCTCTCGACCTTGCCTTCGATCTCGACGCCTGGGAAGGCGTCGATGCGCACGCGCGCCTGCTGGCCTGGACGCATGCGTCCGACCTGCGTCTCTTTGAAATTTGCGACGACATAGGTGCGATCTGGGACCAGTTCGGCCAGGGGTTGGCCAATCTGGATCATCTGGCCGGGCTGCACGGTGAGCTTGGTGACCAGCCCATCCTCGCTGGCCATCACCTTGGTGTAGCTGAGCTGCAAGCGGGCCAATTCCAGGGTTGCTTCGGCAACCTTGATGTGGGCATGGGCGAGATCGGCGTTGGCTCGGGCGGATGCGATCTGGGCTGCGATGGGGGTGCTTTGATCGAGCCGGCCGCGGGCTTCGTCGACGCGCGTGCTGGCCAGGTGCCGCATTTCGGACGCGGCGGCAACCTGGGCCTGCGCCTGCGCCAGGGCGGCTTGCGAGGCATCATAGGCCACCTGCGCGTTGTCCAGGCGCTCGCGCGGCAGCGCATTGCCGGCGACGAGCTGCTTGGTCCGCTGCAAGTCCAGCTCGCCCTTGCGCGCCTCGGCCTTGGACCGTTCAAGTCCGGCGCGCGCGGCCGCCAGTTGTGCCTCGGCATTGGCCACGCCCATCGACGATCCGGAGAAGCTCGCACGCGCGGTTTGCAGTCCGCCTTTGGCGCTGGCCTCGACGACCTGCACCTGGGCATCGGCGGCCGCGGCCTGTGCGCGCGCGGTATCCAGCTCGGCCTCGGCTTGCTTGCCGCGTGCGGCGAAGTCCGCGTCGTCGATCTGGATGAGCACATCGCCCTTCTTCACGCGCTGATTGTCCTCGACCAGGCGCTTGGCGATTTGGCCGTTCACGCGCGCGGCGATGGGGACGACGTCGGCCTCGACTTGGGCGTCGTCGGTGCCTTCCTGGTTTGCGGTTGCCAGCAAATAGATGCCGGTTGCGGCCGCGAACACAGCGACCACTCCTCCCAGGATGAGGAACGGCTTTTTGCCTCGCTTGGGCGCAGGGGGCGCGAGTTCCGGTTTGAGCGCTGTATTGGATTCCATGAACTACTCCAGATGGATGGGACCCGAAGGCTTGCGTGCGACCTTCAGGAAATAGAGGAGTGGCAAAACGGTGAGAAAGACGATGCCCGCCAGGTAGAACGTGCGTTCAAAAGCCAAGGTCATGCCCTGGCCAAAGACCAACCCATTGAGGGCCTTGAAGGCTCCGCTTCGCGCCGAGGCGGGATCGAGTCCACGCGCGCCGAGGCCCGCCGTGATCTGGGCGAGGCGGCCAGTGACTTCGGGGCGCAGAGAGGTGATGTGCACGGCCAGGCTGGCGCGTGCGATGGTTCCGTAGCGCGTGAGCAGGGTGGCGAAGATGGCCAAGCCGATGGAGCCGCCGAGTTGGCGGAAGAGCGAGTTGAGCCCGGCCGCGTCGGCCAGGCGATGTTTGGGAATATTCGACAGAGCCGCGGCGGCGAGAGGGATGAACAGGCAAGAGAAGCCGACACCCTGAACGAGGGTGGCGAGAATGATTTGAGAAAGGCTGGTCTGCAAGGTGAAGGTAGCCATGGCGAACGAGCCCAGCGACACGCAGACCACGCCGTTACCGACGAGCAGGCGCAGGGGGATCTTGTTGTAGAGCTTGCCCACGATGGGATTGACCACGAACATGATGGCCGCGCGCGGAAGCAAGGCCAGGCCGGTATCGATGGCCGAATAGCCGAGCATCTCCTGCATGAAGACGGGCAGCAGGAACAGGTTGGCCATTAGAATCGCGAACTGCACGGCGCCGATTAGCGTCGCGGACATGAAGGTCTTTTCCTTGAACAGGCGCAGATCGACGGCGGGCACGGCCGCCGTGAGTTCGCGGATGACGAAGGCAATGAGCGCGATGGTTCCAACGGCCAGGCATGCGCAGATGGTGCGCGACTCAAACCAGTCATCGCGCGTGCCTTCTTCAAGGACGTACTGAACCAGGGCTAGGCCGACGGCCATCATAGCGATGCCGGCCCAGTCGACGTTCTTCTTCTCGCGCGCCGCCTGGGCGTGGTTGGCGCGCAGAGTTTCTTCGTCCTCGTGCACGAAGGTCGAGACCATCAGAAAACCAAGCGCGCCGACGGGCAGATTGATGAAGAAGATCCACTCCCAACTGTAGTGGTCGACGATGAAGCCGCCGAGGGTTGGCCCAATGGCCGGGCCGAGCACGACCGCCATGCCGAACACGGCCATGGCCATGCCTTGCTCGTGCGGTGGGAAGGTCCGGCGCAAGATGGCTTGTTCGGTGGGTTGCAAGGCGCCGGCGCCCATGCCTTGCAGGACGCGGAAGATGGCCAGCGTGGTCAGCGAGTGCGCGGTTCCGCACAGGGCCGAGCCGATCAGAAAGACCACGAGTGAAGTCAGATACACGCGCTTCTGGCCGAACATGCGCGAAAGAAATCCCGTTAGCGGCATCACGATGACGGTGGCCACCACGAAGCCGGTCGTGATCCAGGTGATTTCCTCCAGGGTGGCACCCACCGAGCCACGAATGTGGGGCAGGGCCACGTTGACGATGGAGGCATCGATAGTGCCCATCAGGGTGCCGAAGGTCACCGACACGGTGACCAGCCACTTGTTCACGGGTGGGCGAGGGGCGGTCATCGAATCCTCCTCGTTGGGGCGATGCCTTGCCAAAGTCCGGCGATCAGGCGCTCGGCAAAGGGCTTGGCCGACATGGATCGGTGCCCGGCCACGGTCTGCAGGAAACAGTAGTTCCACACCGAGCCCATGAACATGCGCGCGATGATGGGTGGATCGCCGCCGACCCGGCCAAGGGCCTTCTCTGCTTTGAAGAAGGCGGTGAGGGCGCGCAAGATCTCGCGCGGGCGGGAACACACGTTGGCTTTGGTTGCGAACTCGCGTTCGGACCAGCGCAACATCAGCTTGGGCAGAAGACCGTTCAGGTAGTGAACGCTTTCGATGGTGATGCGGACGAGGTTCTCGCGCAGGTCGCCGTGCCCGACGTGGCGATCCAAGGCCAAGGCCGGCGGTTGTGCGTCGTCCATGGCGGCGCGGAAGAGATCGTCCTTGGTCGGGAAGCGATTGAAGATGCTGCCCTCGGACACCCCGGCGCGCCGGGCGATATCGACCGTGCTGGCCCTGGTGAAGCCATGGGCCAGGAACACCGCGCGGGCGGCGTCGAGGATCTGCTGGTTGGAGATGCTGGGAGGTCGGGCCATTTTTGAGTTGGGACTCAAATATGATCAGGGCCGGCGTTGGCGGCAAGGTCAAAAAGCGGAGGATTCTCCTCCGAAAAGTTACTTTCGCGTTACACAAGAACTCTTTATGCTGAAGCCGTGGCGCCTGACCATCCCTGGATTGTATGTTGACGCGAACTCGAATTGCCTTGCTTTGCGCCGCCGCGGCTCTGGCCGTCAGCTTGCCGACGCTACGCAACGGATACGCCATCGACGACATCTATGTCTTTGTCGACCAGTCGGCCGCGCACAGCCTGCGCAAAATTCCCCAGTTCTTCGCCGGTGGCTGGGGAATGGGAACCACCAACACCCAAGAGCGCGCGCTCAACACGCGCTACTACCGGCCCGTGCCCACCACGCTGGGCGCGCTCGAATACACCCTGTTCGGCCTGCGGCCCGCCGGCTATCACCTCACCAGTGCGCTCTTGCACGCTGCCACGGCCGTGCTGGTGGCGCTCTTGCTCTGGCAACTGACCGGCGGTGCGATCACCGCCACGCTCCTCGGCGGCGTCCTGTTCGCGATCCATCCCGTGCAAAGCGAAGCCTTTTGCGCCGCCTGCTACCAGACGACCTTGCTGGCTGGGTTCTTTGGCACCTTGGCGCTGGTTGCTTTCGGGCGCGTGCTCGCGCGCGGGCCGCGACTTGGCACGCTGGTTGGACTCGGCGCCAGTCTTCTCTTCGCGCTCGTGTCCAAGGAAGAGTCGTTCGCCATCCCGTTCTTCGTGCTGGCCTGGGTGGCACTGCTTCGGCCGGAAGGTTGGCGGCGCGCTCTGTGGCCGAGCGCCATCGCGATGGCCATCCCGCTGGTCCTAGTTCTGCTGCTTCGTCACGCCTTTCTCGTTCCGTCGAAGGTTACCTATTTCGCCGACGAGCCTGCCCGCGTGGTCGTGCTGACCATGGTGCGCGTCGCGGGATTCTATCTAGAGCTCCTCGTGGCACCGCTCCAGTTCTGTCCGTTCTACGACTGGTTCATCATCGGTTACGAAACCGGGATTTCGCTCGGAGTAGTCACGGGCGCGGTGGTTCTTTGCCTCGCTATTGGAGCGGCGTCATTTTTCGTGCGCCGTTCTCCACTCATCTCACTGGGCGTGGCTTGGATCCTTCTCGGTCTGGCGCCGGTCAGTCAGGCCATTCCGATCATTGTCGTGGCCGCCGACCGCTTCCTCTACATACCGATGCTCGGCTGGGTTCTTCTCGTGGGCTTGCTGCTCGAACGTGGAGTGGCCCGCGCGCGCGCCGCGGGCTGGATCAAGCTGCCGGCCGTTGCCATCGCGCTCTTGTTCGTCGCGTACGCGGTGCGCACGGTCACCCGCGTGCCCGACTGGCGCAACGACGAGACGCTGAATCGTGCCAGCGCCGAGGCCTTTCCCGAAACCCCAATTCCGTTCCTTAATCTGGCGACCTACTACGAACGCATGGAGAAGAACCCGGCCAAAGCCCTCGAAGCTCTTGCCGAGGCCGACCGCCGCGCCCCTGGCTGGCGTCCCGCCCGTGAACGCGCCGCCCGGCTGAAGATGGAAAGCCCGCCCTAGCCCGGAGTTCCTCTGTGCCCTCCATGCCCTCTGTGCTCTCTTCTTTTTCACAGTTTCTGGAAGACACGCACGTAGTCGACCTCGTATTGCACAGGAAAGGTGGTGGCCGAGGGATCGCCGCCGTTGTCGCCGCCCAAGGCGAGGTTGAGGATCATGTAGATCTTCTGCTTGAAGGGGCTGGTGCCGTCGGCATTGAGCATGGTCGACAAGGGCACTCCGTTCATCAGCACGTCATCCAGGTAGAGGTTGATGTTCTGGTCGTCCCAGTCCATGCGCCAAGTGTGGAAATTCGACGACCAGTTGGCACCGAGCGATGAGATGGCCTCGGCAGTCGAGTCCCATTTGGCGCTCCAGCGCGTGGCCGTGCCGCAGGCGACGTTGGCCAGCACGTTGCCCTTGTAGAACTCCATCATGTCGATCTCGCCGCTGGCCGGCCACTCGCCGCTGACCCCCAGGGCCCACCAGGCTGGCCACATTCCGACGCTGGTGGGAATGCGGGCGCGCATCTCGAAGCGGCCGTACTGCCAGGTCTGCAAGCCCGACGTGGTCATGCTGGTCGAGGTGTATTGCGCGTACTGGCGGTTGGTTCTCCAATCGGCACTGCCCGCCACATAGTTCGTGTTCGCGACCTGCTCTCTGCGGCCCTCAATGACAAGCAGGCCGCCCTTCACGGTCGCGTTGTTCGATTGATACCACTGCAATTCATTGTTGCGGACGAAGCCCTTCTCGTAGTTCCAGTTCTTGGGATCGGGTGTGCCGTCGGTGTTGAACTCGTCGGACCAGATCAGCTTGTAGCCATCGGGGACGTTGATGCCACCGTCGCCCGCGGGTGGGCCGGCGTCGGCGGCGGGGACATCGTTTGGCGTGGGTCCAATATCCAAGGCAACGTCCTGCTGAGCGTCGGCTCCGCCATCCTTTGCCGAGCCCGCATCGCTGCTCGTCGCTCCGCCGGTCGCACCCGGGCCAGCGTCGCCTTTGCTGCCGCCGGTGCTTGCCGTGCTGCCGCCAGTGATGGAGCTACTGCCGCCCGTGGTCGCGCCGCCCGTGGTCGCGCCGCCGGTGCTCGCGCCACCGGTACCGGAAGTGGTGCCGCCCGGTGTCGCCCCGCCGGTGTTGCTGGTTGCGCCGCCGGCTGCGCCACCCGATCCGGAAGTCGCGCCGCCGGTACCAGGGGTCGCGCCACCGGTACCGGAGGTGTTGCCTCCTGTGCTGCTGCCTCCGGTGGCGCTACGGGCGCCGTCGGGAGACGTGGCAGCGTCAGCCTGGGCTGCGGGGTTGTTGCTCTTTCCACACCCGAGAAGTCCCGCTACCAACGCCGGAGCGAACCACGCAAGGAAGCGCGTGCGATGCATCGAAAATGCTTTCATGGTTCCCTCCGGCTCGGGTGACACAGCTCGGTCTGCTCAGCTAGCTTACTTCTTCGCGAACGGCCAGGTCCAGTCGGATTCGCTCGTCTGGTCGATGCCTTCAGCGTGCGCGTGGGCGCGGCATTCGAGCTGGATATTGCGGAAGCGCTCGCGTGCGTGGGCGCCGATTGCGCGCAGGCGCGGCACGCGATCGATGACATCAATGGCCAGGCTGAAGCGGTCGACTTCGTTTTGAATGGCAAGCTCTAGAGGGGTGTTGATGTTGCCCTTTTCCTTGTAGCCGCGCACGTGCAAGTTCTTGTGGTTGGTGCGGCGGTAGGCCAGGCGGTGAATCAACCACGGGTAGCCGTGGAAGGCGAAGATGATGGGCCGGTCGACGGTGAACAGGCTGTCGAAATCGCGGTCGGAGAGCCCGTGCGGATGTTCGGTGTCGGGTTGCAGCCGGAACAAATCCACGACATTGATGAAGCGCAATTTGATGTCGGGGAATTCCTGGCGCAGTAGGGCCGAGGCCGCCAGGGCTTCTTTGGTGGGCACGTCGCCAGCCGAAACCAACACTACGTCGGGTTCTTGTCCGCCGTCGGTGCTCGCCCATTCCCAGATGCCCACGCCCTTGGTGCAGTGGCGGACGGCCGCGTCCATGTCCAGGTATTGCAGGTGCTTCTGCTTGTCGGCGACGATGACGTTAACGTAGTTGCGGCTGCGCAGGCAGTGATCGGCGACCGACAACAGGCAATTGGCGTCGGGTGGCAGATAGATGCGCGTGACGGCCGCGCTCTTGTTGACCACCAGGTCCAGGAACCCTGGATCTTGGTGGGTAAAGCCATTGTGATCCTGGCGCCACACCGTCGAGGTGATGAGCAAATTGAGCGAGGCGAGATCTGCACGCCAGGGCAAGTGGCTGCAAATTTCCAACCACTTGGCGTGCTGGTTGAACATGGAATCGATGACGTGCGCGAAGGCCTCGTAGGTCGAAAAGAAGCCGTGCCGGCCGGTGAGCAGGTAGCCTTCCAGCCAGCCTTCCAGCGTGTGCTCGGACAGCATCTCCATCACACGGCCATCGGGGGCAAGTTCGGTCCCGTCGCTGTCGTCGGGCAGGGGTTCGGCCATCCAGCATTTCTTGGTGACCGCGTACACGGCGTCGAGCTTGTTCGAGGTGTTCTCGTCGGGCCCGAACAAACGGAAGTTGATGGGATTGGCGGCCAGGGTGTCGCGCAAAAGCTCGCCCAGCGGCCGCGTATTTTCCGCGGTGGTCTGGCCGGGAACCACGCCTGTTACGGCGTAGGCGCTGAAATCGGGCAGGCGCAGATCCTTGCGCAGAAGCCCGCCGTTGGCGTGGAGATTGGCGCCCATGCGCCGCGCCCCCTTGGGCGCAAGGTCGCGCAACTCGGGTGCCAGGCGGCCGTCGCGGTCGAACAGCTCGTCGGGTTTGTAGCTCTTGAGCCAGCTTTCGAGCTGTTTCAGGTTCTCGGGCTTGCTGACCACGTCCGTGAGTGGCACCTGATGCGCGCGCCACGTTCCCTCCACCTTGTGTCCACCCACCATGGCCGGACCTGTCCAGCCCTTGGGCGAACGCAGGACAACCATGGGCCAGCGCGGGCGCACGACGACTCCAGCACTTCGCGCCTCGGACTGGATGCGTTTGATTTCCTCGACGGCGTGGTTGAGCGTGGCGGCCATCGCCTGGTGCATGGTCGCCGGGTCCGATCCCTCGACGAAGAGAGGCTCCCAGCCGTAGCCGCGCATGAGGCTCGCGAGCTCGTCTCTCGGGATGCGGGCAAGAATCGTCGGGTTGTTGATCTTGTAGCCGTTCAAATTGAGGATGGGCAGAACCGCGCCGTCGCGCGCGGGATTGAGGAACTTGTTGCCGTGCCACGAGGTGGCCAAGGGGCCAGTTTCGGATTCGCCGTCGCCGACCACCACCGCGACCACCAGATCGGGATTGTCGAAAGCCGCGCCGAAGGCGTGCGAGAGGCTGTAGCCGAGTTCGCCGCCCTCGTGGATCGAGCCGGGCGTCTCCGGCGTGCAATGGCTGCCGATGCCACCGGGAAAAGAAAACTGGTGGAAGAAGCGCTGCAAGCCGGGCAGATCCTGGCTGCAAGCTGGGTAGATTTCGCTGTACGAGCCTTCCAGGTAGACGGGCCCGAGCACGCCGGGCGCGCCATGTCCCGGCCCGGCCAAGAAGATCGCGTTCAGGTCGTATTCGCGAATCACGCGATTCAGGTGTGTGTACGCGAAGCTCAGCCCTGGGCTCGATCCCCAGTGGCCCAGTAGGCGCTTCTTGATGTGCTCGGGTTTGAGCGACTCTTGCAAAAGCGGGTTGTCGCGCAGATAGATCATGCCCGCGGCCAAGTAATTGCAGGCACGCCAAAAGCCGTCGGTGCGCGCCAGCGCCTCGGGCGACAGCGGCGCGCCGCTGATGGATGACTTGGCTGGCCCGAAGGCGCGCGTTCCGACCAATTCGTCTTTGTGGTTTGCCATGGCGGCGGGAATGATAGCAGCGTCCATTGCCCGTGGCATGGCAGGTTTAGGCTTCGTAGACTGTGATTCGATGGAAGCCAAAGACCTCGACCAACAGCGCTCCGTGGCCCAATCCGTGGGCGTGACGGATGCGCGTAGACACATCTTCCTGTGTTGCGACCAGACGACTCCCAAGTGCTGCGACGAAGCCCGCGGCAACAAGGCGTGGGACTTCTTGAAAAGGCGCCTCAAGGAACTGGGCTTGTCGGAAAAGGGCGGCGTGCTGCGCAGCAAGGCCAACTGCTTGCGCATTTGCCAAGGCGGCCCCATCGCCGTGGTCTATCCCGAGGGCGCCTGGTACCACTCGTGCGATCCGCCGGTGCTCGAACGCATCATCCAAGAGCACCTCATGGGCGGCAAGATCGTCGAGGATTTCCTGATCGTCACGAAGGCGCTGTAGGCCCTGGGTTCGGGTGGCATTGTCCGGCGACCGATAAAGGACTATATTTGGTCCTACCCACTGCGGAGACCACCATGCGCTATTCCAGCCAAGTCAAACCTATCAGCTACCTCAAGGCCAACGCCGCCGAGGTTTTGCGCCAGATCGGCGAAGACCGCGAACCTATCCTCATTACGCAAAACGGGTTGGCCAAGGCGGTGATCCAAGACGTGGCCTCCTACGAGGCGACTCAGGACACGCTCGCCTTGTTGAAGATTCTTGCCCTGGGCAACAGGCAAATCGAAGAGGGCCGAGTGGCACCGCTCGGCAAGGTGGTGGCGCGACTGCGTGCGAAGGGGGCGCGGCATTGAAACGCTACGAGGTGCTGCTGACCGAGGACGCGCAGAAAGATATCGAAGGCATCCACCAGTTTCTCGCCGAGTCGGACTCGCCTGCCGCCGCGGAGCGGGTGCTCGACAGATTGGTCGAGGTGGCCGAGAGCTTGGCGGCCTTTCCCGAACGTGGCGCCTTCCCTCGCGAGCTAGAGGTGGTCGGCATGCGCGATTTTCGCCAGGTCTTCTTCAAGCCCTATCGGGTCATCTATCGGATTCGCGATCGGAGCGTGTTCATCTACTTGATTGCCGACGGCAGGCGGGACATGCAGCCGCTTCTGGCAAAGCGCCTCCTCGGCGGGTAGTGTGGCAGCGCAATCAGCCAGTCGCGGCGTCTCAACCCAGCGCCTTGTCGACGGCCCGGCGCAGGCGCTTGCTGTCGGGAGTGGTGATGGACACGAAGTAGTCTTTCACCTCGCCGTCGCGGCCGATGAGGTACTTGTAGAAATTCCAGCGCGGCTTGGGGTGCTTCGCGGTCAAGAAGGCGAACACAGGCGACTGGCCATCGCCTTTGGTTTTCACCTTGGCAAACATGGGAAAGGTGATGTGGAAGTTGAGATCGCAGAAGCCGCGGATTTCTTCCGCTGTCCCTGGCTCTTGCTGGCCAAAGTCGTTGGAGGGGAAGCCCAGCACGACTAGGCCGCGTTCGCGATACTCTTGCCAAAGCTTTTCTAGCCCAGCGTATTGGGGCGTGAACCCGCACTCCGACGCCGTGTTGACCACAAGCACCACCTTGCCGTGATAGGCGGTCATGGGCTGCTCGCGGCCGTCGAGGGTCTTGGCGGACAGGTCGAAGAAATGCATTGTGATCGTTGGATGTCATTCCAGCGCTGAGGGTGCGGTTTCCTGCAGCCTTGATGCCTTGACATCACAGCAGCATGACATCATACTACTGTCATGGGCGCAGTCGTTCGAACCACGCTTCACCTGGATGGCGACGTTTACCGGGCCGCGCGCAGCTTGGCCGGGGCGGGGGGAAAGGGGCTGGGCGCTGTGATTTCCGATCTCGCGCGCAAAGGCCTTCGTGCGCCTTTTCCGGCCGGACGTACCCGGCGTGGCTTTCCGACCTTCGACGTGCCCGCCAAGGCTGCTCCCATCACGGCCGAGATGGTCCGCTCGGCGCTTGAGGACGAATGACCGAACCGAGTCGGGCGTCGGCATCGCGCCGTGGGCCGGATCTTCGCCGCCGGCCCAAAGGGCAGCCGATTCTTCTTGATGTCAACATCCTGGTCGCCTTGGCCTGGCCGAACCACGTTCATCACTCCGCCGCGCATGCCTGGTTCGACGAAGTCGGCCGGTCCGGATTCGCCACCTGTCCCGTAACTCAGTCAGGATTCGTTCGAGTCTCCTCGAACAGCCGTGCTATCCCCGACGCTCGTTCGCCCCGCGAGGCGAGGGAAATCCTGCGCCGGATCACCGCCCTGCCGGGCCACACCTTCTGGACCGATGACGTGGTGATCGCTAGCAGCGAGCACATTGCCTGGGAGAGGCTGGGCAGCCACGCGCAAGTGACGGATGCGCACTTGCTCGCCCTTGCGCTCCAGCGCGGCGGCCGGTTGGCGACCTTCGACCGCGCGCTTGCAGATCTAGCACCCGAGGGATCGGCCGAGCGCGTGCTTGTCCTAGACGGCGGATAGCACCTCCCGCGGCGCCCTACGTCCCCATCTGCAGAACCTTGGTCAGCTTGGTCACAAGAGCCGGATCGCCGGTGATCTTGAGCTTGCCGGCGAAGAGGATCTGCATCGCGGCCTGCATGCCGCCGTCGATCATCGTGCAGAAATCCTGATCTGCGACTTCGATGGTGCACTGGGGCTGGGCGGTCGCGCCGGGTGTACAGGTGGGCGGCGTGGCCATCAGATCGGCCGTCCAGGTGCCGCCCTCGCTGCCGCTAATCTTGAACAGGTACACTGCCGCGACGTCCTTGGCCCGGCCGGGATTGGCCAGCAGGGCTTCGGGCACGCGTTTGTCGAAAAATTCCTTTACCGTTGTGGCCATCCGGTCCTCCCGATACGTCCTTAGCGAGTCGCCTTCTTCACGCCGACATAGCGTTCGGCCAGACGGTCGGCGTATCCGTCCACTTGTTTGCACGGAACGCGCGAAATGGCCAGGGCTCCGTCGCGCACGTCCTCGGTGATGGTCGCGCCCGCTGCCACCACCGCGCGCTTGCCCACGCGCACGGGAGCCACCAGCTGCGTGTCTGAACCGATGAACGCGCCGTCCTCGATGATGGTCTGGCGTTTCTCGAAGCCGTTGTAGTTACACGTGATGGTGCCTGCACCTACGTTGACCTTTTCGCCGACGATGGTGTCGCCGAGGTAGGTCAGGTGGTTGGCCTTGCTGCCGCGACCGAGGCGCGTCTTTTTCGTCTCGACGAAATTGCCCACGTGCACGTCAGGGCCAAGCACGGTGCCGGGACGCAGATGGGCGAAGGGTCCGATCTTGTTGTTGTCGCCGATGGTCGCGTCGCTGGCCACACAATAAGGAAGCACGTGCGTGCCCTTGCCCACCACGGTATCGGTCAAAATGGTGCCGTCGTCGATGCGCGAGCCGGCGCCAATTTTGGTGCGGCCGCGCAGAACGACGTTGCGTCCGATCTCGGCGTCGGGCTCGATGGTCACGCTGGCCTCGACCACGACCTCGGCCGGGGCGCGAAAGGTGGCGTGCTTCATGTGCTCGGCTACGATGCGGCCAGCGAGGATCTTTTCCGCCGCGACCAATTGTTCGCGGTCGTTGACCCCCGACATTTCCTCGGCCGAGACATCGACCGAATCCACGCCGATGGTGGCCGCTGCCTGCGCCACGATGTCGGTCAGGTAGTACTCGGCTTGGGCGTTGCGCGCGGAAAGCTTGGCCGTGGCTTTGCGCAAAAACTCCGCCGGGGCGGCGTAAATGCCGGCGTTGACCTCGGCGATACGGCGCTGGGCATTGCTTGTGTCCTTGTGCTCGACCACCCCGATAATTTTCCCCGCGTCGTCGCGCACGATGCGCCCGTAGCCCGTGGGATCGCGCACCACCGAAGTCAGCATGGCCAGCCCGCCGCTCTTCTTGGCTTGCGCGACCAGCGCGGCCAGGGTTTCCGTGCGCAAGAGCGGCACGTCGCCGTACAGGATCACCACCAGCCCGTCGAAATCGGCCAGCGGTGCTAGCCCCAGGCGCACGGCGTGGCCGGTGCCCTTCTGCACTTTCTGTTCGACTACGGTGACACAGCCAGGACCGAAGCGTTCGTCTAGGGTCTTGGCCACCTCCTCGATTTGATGGCCTAGTACCGCCACGATGGTCGTGGCGCCAAGACCACGCGCGCTTTCGACCGGATAGGCCACCAGGGGAACCCCAAGCAGGGTGTGCAGCACCTTGTTTTGGGCCGAATTCATCCGGGTTCCTTTCCCGGCGGCCAGGATCATGCAGGCGGTTGTGGACTTGGGACGACGACTTCTCACTTAGGCGACTCCTTTGCGGTAGAGGGACATTCTACGTCAAAGTACTCGTCAGGCGTCTTTTCCGAACGAATGCGGTATACAATCCTTCGCCCATGTCGCCCTATGTGCTCGTGGTCGAAAGTGACCCCGAAATGCAGCGTCGCATCGGGGATACACTCTCCGAGGCCCACTATGCTCTCGCTTCCGAGGCCGAGATCGGCTGGGCCAAGCGCAGCATGCTGATCCAGCCGCCTGACGCGGTGGTGATCAACACCCACCTGCCCGACGGCAGCGGTTTCTCTCTCGCCGAGGAAGTCCGGCGAACCCCGGAAACCGAGCACGCCCCCATTTTTTTCGTCGCCAGCACCCATCGCGGGGCCAGCCACGCCTCGGAGGCACGGCGCCGCTTTGCCCCTGCCGAGTACCTGCCCACGCCGCTCGATGTGTCGCGCCTCTTGGCCTTGCTGCTGGAAATGGTTCCGCCCAAGGAAGTCACCTTGGAACCGCTGGTGCCGAACTACCCCGGCTCGGCCATCCTCGATCTTGAGGAGAAGCGCGAACGCCGCGATGTGGAGACTACGGCCAAGTCCATGGGCACGGGCGATCCCGACCTGCGCGGATCGCTGGCACGGCAGCCGTTCGCCCACCTGCTGCAGCGGATCTATGCCGGCCGTCTGACCGGCGCGCTCTTGCTCACCAGCGCCCCGGTCAAGAAGATCGTCTATGTCGAAAATGGCTACCCGGTCGCCGCGCGCTCGAACGACCCCACCGAGTGTCTGGGCCAGATCTTGCTCGAACAGCGGATGATCTCGGCCGAGACACTGGCCGAATCGCTGCGCCAGATGAAGGCCAGCAAGAAGCGCCAGGGCGAACTGCTGGTCGAGATGGGGGCGCTTTCGCCCTACAACCTGTCGCGGGCCTTGGTGCTGCAGATGGAGGCCAAGCTGCTCGAGGTCTTCTCGTGGCGCGAGGGCCGCTTCGCCTTCAAGAAGGGCCAGCCCGCGCAAGACCAGCCGGTGCGCCTTGAACGTTCGCCAGCGGCGCTCATCCTCGAGGGCATCCGGCGCTCGTATGATGCCGAACGCATGCGCTCTGTTCTCGATCCGTACACTGCTCTCTTCCTCATGCCCTCGCCAGATCGCCGCCAGCGCCTGCAGGACATCACCGCGGATCCCAACGAACAGCGCTTCATCGACAGCCTAGATGGCACCGTGAAGTTCGAGTCCGCGCTGGCCACGACCATGATTCCCACCGACCGCGCCCGGCTGCTCTTGGTGGCCATGGCCGAAGCAGGCATGATTATTCCGTCGCAACGGCCCGCCTCGAAAGCCACGGAAGAGGTTCAACCCGAGGTGGATTCCCAGCCCCACCTGGTCGCCGGCGGGCGCAGCCAAGACGACCTTTCGGCCATTCTGGAAGTCATGCACCGCCAGACCCACTTCGAGGTGCTGGCCCTGGATCGCGAAGCCACCCAGTCCGAGGTCGACACCGCCTACGAGGTGCGCGCACGCGAGTTTCACCCCGACCGCTTCCGCATGCGCACCGAAGGCGTGCGCGTACTGGCCGAGCGGATTTTCGAGCGCCTGGAAGAAGCCCACGCAGTGCTGTCCGACGCCACCGCGCGCCGGCGCTACCTTGCCCAGCTCGACAAGATCCGGGCGGCGAAGGCAGCCAGTGGCGAGGAAGTGGTGCCGCCCAGCGAGTCCCCGCAAGTGGTTGCCGAGCGCATCTATTTTCAAGGCGTGGCGCACCTGCGCGCCCGCCGCTACCGGGACGCCGCCGAGGCCTTCCGCCAGGCCACGGCCTTGGCACCCGGACAGGCCAGCTATCGCAGCGCCCTCGGTTGGGCTTTATACCGGCAGGCGCCCGCGGATCCGCGCGCGGTGGCCGCGGGGCTCGGCGAGCTTTTGCGCGCGGCCGACTCGGATTCCAAGAATCCCTGGTCGCGCGTCTCGCTCGGCCGTTTCTATGCCGAGACCGGCATGCCCGACGAGGCCATCCGCATTTTCGAGGAAGTTTTGCGCATGAGCCCCGGGCTTTCTGATATCGAAGAGGAAATCCGCCGTCTCAAAGGAGCATCATGATTGAGTCCCAATTCGCTTGGATGAACGGAAAGTTGATTCCGTTCGCCCAGGCGACCACGCACGTCTCGGCCTTCACCCTGCACTACGGGATCGCGGCGTTCGAAGGCATCCGCTGCTACAAGCGCGCCGACGGGCGCAGCGCCGTGTTTCGTCTGCGCGAGCACATCGAACGCCTGTTCGGTTCGATGAAGGTGTGCGGAAACCAAGTGCCATTTTCCATCGAGCAAGTCGAGGCCGCGTGCATGGAAGTCTTGCGCGCCAACAAGCTCGACGAAGCGTACCTGCGGCCGCTGGTGTACGCCGGCGCTGGATCGCTGGGGCTGGGCGCGAAAGACGCACCCATCGAAACCGTGGTCATCGCCTTTCCCTGGGGCGCGTATCTCGGCGAAGAGGCCCTGCACAAAGGCATCCGCGCGCACTTGTCGACCTTCGTGCGCGGGCACGTGAACCACACCATGAGCAAGGCCAAGATCTCGGGCCAGTACGTGAACTCGGTGCTGGCCAAGCGCGAGGCGCAGCGCCAGGGCTTCGACGAGGCCATCATGCTCGACGCCGACGGCCGCGTGGCCGAGGGCACGGGCGAAAACATCTTCGCCGTTCACAAGGGCCGCATCTTCACCCCGCCGCTCGACATGCCCATTCTGGAAGGCATCACGCGCGACGCGGTCATCACCCTGGCCAAAGAGGCCGGCCTTGAAGTCGTCGAGCAATCGTTCACGCGCGACTTCTTGTATCAGGTAGCCGAGGTCTTCTTCACGGGCACGGCCAGCGAGGTCACCCCGGTGCGCGAGATCGACTGCCGCACCATCGGCAGCGGGCAGCCCGGCCCGGTCACGCGCAAACTGCAAGCCGCCTTCGCCACCGTGGTGAAGGGCCCCGGCGAGCCCAAGCCCGAATGGCTGGCCTACCTTTAACATGAGTCGAAAACGCGTACTGGTCACCGGAGGCGCGGGCTTTGTCGGCTCGCATTTGTGCGAACGCTTGCTGGCCGACGGGCACGAAGTCATTTGCCTGGACAACTTCTTCACCGGCACGCACGCCAACGTCGCGCACCTGCGCGAGCACCCGCGCTTCGAGCTATTCCGTCATGACGTGCAAGAGCCGTTGACCATGGAGGTAGATCAGATCTTCCACCTCGCGTGTCCGGCATCGCCCATTCACTACCAGCGCAATCCCGTGCGCACGATTCGCACGGCCGTCGAGGGAACTCTGAACCTGCTCGACGTGGCCCGCGAGGCCTCTGCGCGCATGTTGATTGCGTCGACCAGCGAAGTCTACGGCGATCCGGCCGAGCACCCACAGACGGAATCCTATTGGGGCAACGTCAATCCCATCGGCCCGCGCGCCTGCTACGACGAGGGCAAGCGTTGCGCCGAAGCGCTGGCGACCTCCTACGCCAGCCAATACGGCGTGCAGGTCCGCATCGCACGCATCTTCAATACCTACGGCCCGCGCATGCACGAAAACGACGGTCGCGTGGTTTCCAACTTCGTGGTGCAGGCCCTGTCCGGCAAACCGTTAACCATCTTCGGCGACGGCAAACAGACCCGCTCCTTCTGCTTCGTAAGTGATCTCGTCGAAGGCTTTGTCCGCCTGATGGCCAGCGAGCACGGCAGCGACCCCGTGAACCTCGGCAATCCGCGCGAAAGCACGATGCTCGAGCTAGCGACCCTGATCAGGCAAATGACCGGCTCGCGCTCCGAAATCATCCACGAGCCTTTGCCCAAAGACGATCCCGTGCGCAGGAATCCAGATATCACCCGGGCCAAGAAGCTGCTCGGCGGCTGGGGCCCGAAGGTGCCGCTTGAAGAGGGGATCGCAGCCACGATCGCGTATTTCAAGACGGTCGTCGTCACGAGCTAGCGCATTGAATCCGCTGTCCGGTCCCCTCGCCCCGGCCTCGCGCGCGGTGACCCGGTGGACATCCCACCGTCGCCATGATTGCGAAGCCATCGACATCGTGATGTCCATCGGGTAGCATCAAGATGTGCGAACGACTCTAACCCTTGATGATGACGTTGCCGCCAAGCTGAAGGCCGAATCACACAGGACGGGTCGGCCATTCCGGGACACGGTCAATGCCTGCCTGAGGGCTGGCCTTAGCGTGCGCAAGCAGAGCGCGGCGGCTCCGGCGTTTCGGGTCAAGGCGCGCGACATGGGGATGCGGCCCGGGATCAATATCGACAAGGTGAGTGCCCTGCTCGACGAGCTGGAAGGACCGGAGCACCGGTGAACCTTCTAGACGCCAACATCCTGCTCTACGCCTACGACCGTTCCTCGCCCCACAATGCGGGCGCGCGAAAGTGGCTGGAAACGGCGCTGTCCGGGCTCACTCCCGTCGCGTTCTGTTGGCCGACAATTCTTGCCTTCATTCGCATTACCACCCATCGTAAAGCTATGGCCAGGCCGCTCGCAGTAGACGACGCGCGCAAGATCGTGGAGTCGTGGCTTGAGCAGCCCATCTCGACCATCGTGTCACCGACTGAGCGGCACTGGGCAATCCTCTCCAGTCTGCTCACCGCTGGACAGGTCAGCGGCGCGCTTGTTTCGGACGCCCACCTCGCCGCCCTAGCCATCGAACATGGGGCCACGCTCGTCACGAACGACCGCGACTTCACCAGATTCTCAGGGCTGGACGTCGAGTACCCCCTTATGGGTGGGTGAACCAGTCACAGGCGCGCGAGCAAGACGCGAACATTCTGCGAAACCTTGGCCAGCAGGGCGGCCGTTTCCGGGTGGTCGGGCGCGATGGATCTGAGGATGAAGGCCGGGGCGAAGAGCTCGTCGTCGAATTCGGGACGCTCCTTCGCGTACGCGACAATGGCAGGCAGGAACTTGTCGCGGCTCCAGCTCATGGCGAGGGCGAAGCGATGAAGCGACGCGCGGAGGCTGGTGACGTTGGCGCCGTCGTTCGCATTCAGCGCTGCCACCAACGCCTCGCCAAGGACGTTCACGTCGTCGAGCAGGCGCGTGACGAGGTCTTGGCGTAGGTCAATATCGGATTTGGCCGGGGTACTACCAGGCGTCCTAGGAGAAAGAGTGGAATAGGGTCTCGTCATCGGTCGAATTGTCACAAGCTCCGCAGCGCCACTCCGTGATGGCTAAGGTTGACGATTTGGCTCATGGGCGGTCGCTATTTCTTGGCGGAAGCTTCACGCGGATCTTCCGGATACAGGAAGGTTCCATCGCCAAGCACATCGATTTGTACGGCGATTTTCATTTCGTCGAAGTCCTTGGTCGGGATGCCGTCATAGAACGGGGCTGGACCCTCCATCCTTGTGCGGGTACGCGAGTCTTCCGGAGGTGCGCCGGCTTTGGCTCGCCAATCGTCTGTTTCGCCCATCTCGGTCCAGGTTCCCCCTCCCTTGCGGCCGAACACCTTGAGGATGACCTTCGAGTGAGCCTTGAGTTGGCGGAAGAAGACCTGCAACTTGAGCCGCGAATGGCCGTGCTCTTCGTAGAATTCGCAACTGGCGACAAAATCGAAAAGGACATGGTCAAGCGCCTTGATCTGAAGGTTGATGTCCTTGTGGTATTTCCAAAGCTCCACGTTGTTCGTGAATGTCTCGGTCTCCGTGGTAGCCATCTGCCGATGCCGGCCCACGTAGCAGTGCATGAGCCACTTGTCCAAATCGCTGCTGGCAATACCGGGCCAAAAGGCACCGCCGACGCCAGCGGCGGTTGCGACCACGGTTCCGCCCAATACGATCAAGGCACCCGCGGGATTGGAGAATGCCAAACAGTAGCCCATGCATGTAACGGCCGAGCCAACCATCCCCAAACCTGGCCAAAGCCAAACGCGGTCAGAGGCACTACCGGTCCTGGCCTCGTGAAGCCCGTGGAATAGGTCAACGCCACTCGACCATGTGTCAGCCGCCGCGCCAAATGCACCAAGCCACTTGGTCGCGGTCTTCCATCGGGTCAGTTGCGACAGTGCCTGCCTGGTCTTTCCTTGCTCGACCCAGCGTTCGACCTTTGCCACTTCTTCGGCGGTCTGGCCCCCAGCAACGGTATTCTTGAACTTCGCAAGATCCGCCGCACTCACATAGGTCGTCGAGCTTTTTAGCAGCCCGAACGCAGACGAGGTGGCCGACATGAGAGCGCTGACGGCGGAGGTGGCCTTCTTGCTCTTCGTCCAACCGTCGCCTTCCTTGCCATCGAACAGATCCCTGACCGAGTACGCAAAGTTGATGGCGTCGATGACGGAGGCGAACCCGTTGAGCCAGGGATTCTCGTTGACCTTCTTTTTGAGCCGCTCAAGCCCCTTCTCTTCGAACCTCGACCGGCCTGGTTCGGTCTGCACAACAAAGAGATTCTCCTTCGCGAAGAGATTGGCCTGCTTCTTGGACCAGTTGACGAGGCAGCTCTGAACCTCGCCCTTGTGCGGCCCCGACGGGAAGCCTGCCGCCACGTCGGCCCAGGACTTGGCCCAGGTGAATGTCATCTTGAGAAACTTGCGGACAGCCTTGTACTTGTTGGCTACATCAGGGGTTACGATTTTGTTGCGCTGTTCGAACCACTCATGCAGGTACTTGCGGCCCACGCGCGTCTCGCTCAGCCGGTTCTCGACCGCCAGGCGGATGGCGGCGAACGCCTCATGAGCTTCTAGATCGTCCGCGGCGATGAGGTCGTCTTCCATCGCCGTCATGGCCGGTCCCTTGAGGTAGTCCACCAGCTTGCCGGCGCACTCCTCCACCTCGGCGTGGAGCTGGTCTTCCTTCACCAATTCGCCGGAAAGCTTGTCGACGAACTTGTCGTCCAGCAAAGGTTTACCGTCCTGGCCCATCATTCCTTGCGGTCCACGGGCCTGCCGGATCGAGCTGATCGCGGCGAGCAGGGTTCGCTGTTGCTGGCGCAGAGGCGTATTGGCCCGACGAGACCAGTCGTTGAGCTTGGCGAGATACTGGCGGGACAGCGACAGGCCTATCCCCCACGGGGACCAGATGCCCTTGATGCGGACCAGGCCGCCGGGTCCAGGCTCGGTGCTTTCCTCATCGAGGACCATCGGACCCAGATCGCGCTCTTTGGCTGCCAGTTCTTCGAACTTCTTTGGATCCTTGGCGCTGGCGAGGTTCTTGATTCGCGACCACTTCAGTTGAAAGGGCGAGCAAAGGATGTAGTAGCTGACCTCTTCAAGGACGTGGCGCTTGCTGTCGTCCAGCCAGCAGGAATCCTTGGGGGCCTCGACAACCGGACGACTATCCTGGCCCGCATGGTGCTTGAGGTCTGTTCGGTAGTACGCCTCGCGATGGGTCTTGTCCCCGGCCTCTAGATAGACCTCTTCAAGTAGCCTTGCCCCCTTGCTATGCGTTTGAAAGATGTAGAGCCAGGTGTTGAGGGTAGCGGGCTTGGCTTCTCCCCCCAGCTCCGGTGGCCAGTCATAGAAACGAAACCAATATGACGTCGTCGCGACCCTGGCGTCAGCCATGGCTTTCCTCTCCGCGATGGTCACCGAGGCCTGCCCATTCCATCAGGCGCACGAGCGCCAGTTTCAGATCTTGCAGGCTGACGCCGAAGCCGTAGGTACCCGAGAAGGAGCCTGCTTTGATTCCTATGTAGCTTCCAGGCTCTTGGATGTCATCGCCACAGTGGAGGGAAAAGGTCCTGTCATCGATCGGGATTGTATCCAGCACACGCTTCCCAGCACGACGCTCAAGCACCTGCTGTCCCTTGGGCACAACCATGACCGCACGACGAATCCACGCGTCGGCCCACATGCCAACAATCGCAGTGTAAAGAATGACAAGAAGGGCGGGGAGCCAAAGCGGTACCACGGCAAGGTGCTCGCCGATCGCAGCAGGACTGGGATAGTCGTAGGGTGGGTGAGCTTGGTACCAGTAGTCAACTGCGGTAGTGAGGCCCCAGGGGACAATCCAGCCGAAGAACATGTGCCACATCGGGGTCGGAAGAAGTACCGCCAGCTCGTTCTCTGTCAAGAAGGCCTCGCCGAATACCGTGACCCAGAGCATCCGGCCAACCGAGTCTGAAACCTCTGCGCTTCCACCTCCACTGGCCAAGAGATCCCTCAGCGCAACCTGGGAGGGCGCCAGCATCCTGTTGAGCGCTGCGATGCCCGCTGCAGTGGGAATGGGGAGCTGCCACCATCGTCTGAGAATCGAGTAGCCAACGGAGTCCACCTGAAACGTGGACCAAAGAAGACGACCAGAGGCAGAGCAAAAGCCAGCCAGACGCTGCTGCTCGAAACCCATTCCACGCAGGACGACGGTGCTTTCACCCGGGCGGAGCGCGAGCTCAAAAGTGGGCAGGAGGGCGCGTGGAAGTACCGCAAAGAGGAGAACCGAGAAACCGATCAGCATCGGCCAGACATCTTCCATGGCGGGAGCGAGGATCAGCTGCGCCATATCGGGCGCTTGCGCTATCTGGTCGTACTGGAAGCGCATGGTGAAGCCAACGGCGAGGATTGCGCCGATGGCACTAACAATAAAATGCCGGCTACGCCTCCGTGGCCTAAGCCGGAGGCAGATTTCGGTCGGCGTCGCCTCGCGGGTGTCGAAGCTATTCCTGACTGCCTCTAGGTCGTTCCACTCGAACACCGCGGGAGGACGTACCCAGTCCACTACTCACTCCCGTCGGAGATTTGCGCATCATCGTCCGGAGGGAGGGCAATTCGATGCCCATCTCGCGGCTCCCACGCTTTCGGATCGATGTCGATCTTGGTTGGCTTCTTGCTTCGCCGCTTTTTTTTGGGCGGCTCCTTCGGGAACAGCTCCTCGTAGGTCAGGTCCTCGAAGATCGCGCGCACAGGCTGATCCTTGCCCAGGTGGTGGGTCAGCGTGTAGCTCTTGCCGGGTTCGAGACCGAAGAATTCCAATGTGAGGTGTCGGTCGCCGCGGACGCGGTCGTCGGCGATGGTCTTCACCACGCGGAAGGCGCCGTCTTTGCTTTCGAGGACGAACTCGTCGTCGCGGGCGTCGGGACTATCCACCCGCACCGGTATGTCTACCCAGAGTGACTTCGTGTACGGTACCACCACGACATATTCCTTGCCGCTGGCCAGCCGCAACGGACTGCCGGGGACATAGGCTTTCTGCTCGCCCGTGGCTTTGGCTGGCTTGTGCTGTCCCAACTCGTCTGCGCGAGCGTCTGCGTCTGGCAAAACGATTTCGCAACTGCCTTTTGCGATTTGCCTCAGCGACACCCTCCCGGCCGCGAAGATTCGGCCACTGACCTGTCGTCCGCTCGGGGTCTTGATTTGGTAGTGCCATTTGCCGAGTGGAACGCCAACTTCATCAACGAAACAGACAACGATCCAATCCTTGCCCTCAAAGATGCTCTTCTCCGACTCCTTCGGCGCCTCCCCCGGTCCCGCCATCATCGCCGACATCCACGGCGCGGGCGGGGTGTTTCCCGGCATCTTGGCCATGTGGTTGTGGGTCAGCAGATCCATGTGGCGGACTGCGGGCTGGCTTTCGATGAAGACGTCCATCGAGAAGGTCTGGAAGTAGGCCATGCCTTGGACCATGTGGGTGATGACGCCGCCGCCGGTGCTGGTCGCGACTTCGTTGCCGGTCGACTTGGCGATGAAGGATTGGGCGTGGGCCACGGGGTTGCCTTCGATGGTCACGGTTGTCGCTCCCCCCTGCAAATCCATGGCTTGCGCGGTGTTGGGCAGCGGCGTGGGAATCGGGCCGGCGGGCGGCGTGGGCGGGCACAGGCACACGTCGGGAAAGGCGATGGATTTGCCGGCGGAGCCGGAGTGGATGGCAGCGCGACCGTTGATGAAGACGTTGTCAGCCATGATGATTCCTTTCTTCCTATCTTGCTTGGCCAGGGAAGGGACCCAGCACGACGGCGCCGCGTTCGGGGCCGTCGCAAGTCAGCACGGCCAGGCTCGGCCGCTTGTGCACGCCTTTCGAATGAAGGAAAGCCAGCATCGCAATGGACAGAAAACCCGCGGCGGCGCCGGTTTCGCCGACCGAAAAGGCCGGGAGCTCTACGGTGCCGGTCACTGGTCCCTTGGCCAGGCGCGAGCTGGCGAGCAGCAATTCCTCGAAATAGCGCTGCTCGCCGGAAAAATCGTACGCCAGACAATCCAGCGACTCGTAAGGCAACTTGGCCAGCGCTAGCGCCTTGGCCATCGCCTCTTGCAGGCCGGCACCTGTGATTGGGCGATCCGCATCGCGTGTGGCTTCTTCATTGCCAGCGGCCGCTCCCAGCCAAGTGGCCAAGGCGTCGGGATCCGGGCGATTGGTGAGCAGCAACATGACGCCAGCCTCACCGGGCTTGAAGCCGTCTTTGTTCTTTTCGGTGACGATTCGTCGGTCGCCGACCAGCGCTGCCACGCGATCCGCATCGACGAAGCAGTCCACGCCGCCGACGAGGCAATAGGGAATCGACGAATCCTTCAACAACGCAAGCGCGGCACCCAGCGCCTCGGTCATGCCCGCGCGGCCGCGCGAGATGATGCGGCTGCGGGCGCGGTCGAGTGGGATCGCGGCTTGGGCGATGACATCGGCCAGAAGTTGCGTCGGCCAATCCGGGGCACTTCCCGCAAAGGCCGCGGCCTCGGGGCAGCAAAGGATCAGCGACACTTTTGTATCCGGTTCGACGGTCAAGGTCGCCTCGTCGACCACTGCATGCGCCATGGCGGTGAGGCGTGCCGGACCGGCGATGTCTTCGGCGAAACGGATCTTCATTCCGCTCAGCGGTTCGCCGTCGCTGTCGAGCACGTCCAAGTCTTCAACCAACTGCACATGCGTGTACAGCGCGGCCATGGTGTCGGTCAGATCCAGTCCGACGGGCGTGAGCGCGCCAGCAGCGGCGATCGCGATCATCCTGCCTTCCTCCACCGGTGGGGAACGCAATAGACTTTCCCGGCCCCGAGCGCGCGCAAGCAGGCGCGCGTGGGCGTGCCCACCACGACTTGGCCCATGGCCAGGAGGTTCGGCCGCGGCGAGAAAGCCGCCCGCGCGACCAAGGAAAAGCGCTGCTCGGCCGGTTCGATGATGATTGTGTCCACCCTCGCGAAGGTTTCGGACATCTTGTCTCGCGAACTGAACAGGACAGGCACTCCGAATTCGGGCAGCGAAAAGAAATCCACGCCCCGCTTGCTCATATTGAGCAGGCGCACTGCCTCGCCGGCCTGATAGTCGTCGAGCTGCTGATCCGCGGGCGCCACGTTCCAGTACGCGGGATTGAAGTCCTTAGGCAATAGCGGCGCGCGCGACGACTGCCAAGCCTCGTCGTAGGTCCCGGCCAGCTGGCAACGCGGCTGCCAGTGCGCCGCCACCGGCCCGAAGCCGCGCGGGGCAGGGCGGTCGTTCGTCGACTTGATCAGGTTCGCCGGATCTTCGAAGCTCGGCGCTTGCTTGCCTTGCAGCTCGGCCGGCCGCTTGGTCACGCCGCTGCCCGCGGGATTGCGCGGTTCTGTGGCGCGCGTGTCTTGAAGGTCCATTCCGCCGAACGACAATTCCCAGGCGAAGGGCAGGGCTTCGGTTGGGTACGGCTTCGAGGGTGCCATGTCGTGCACGACCCCTGGCAGCCAGTAGCGCGCGCCGAACACGTGTGCGGCCTTCTGCAGGCGCGTGCCCACGCGAACGGCCACGTCCACCTCGGTCATGGGCGCGGGAAAAGTGAGCGTGCCCTTGAACAACACATCGACGCGCGGTTTGGGCGGTGCCAGATCGGTCGCCGCCAACAGCCCCGACACGGCGGGCTCGCCGGCGAATTCGTCGCTCTCTTGGATCGGCACCGCGGCCACCTGCCGGAGCTTTCCGTCCTGCTGCCATTCCCAGGTCGCCTTCACGACGGCGACGTACAGGGGAAAGCCCTCGGCATCCTTGCCCGCCAGTTCGCCCACGGCGTAGGGCGTGAGATTGATGGCGTTGCCCATGGACTAGTTGATCTTGACCGCGCCGCCGCGGATGCGGTTGAGGTTGCTCGCGCGCGAGGTGATGTTCTTGCCGCGCACGCTGACTTCGCCCGCGGCCGTCACCGTGACGATGGATTTGCCGGTGCGGATCTGGACCGATTCGCTGGCCGAAAGCTCGATGGTCTTGGCGTCGATTCGGAATCGCTCGTCGAGCGCTTCGTGCTCGGGCGCGCAAAACACGCACCAGAGCAGGGGCTCGCGGATCCCTTCGGGATGGACCGCAACGGCCGGCACCGGAGCCAGCACCACGGCCGCTTCCAGCCAGCGCTTGTCCACGTGGCGAGGAACGCGTACCTCGGTGATCTCTCCCGCCTCGTCGCGGAACTTTGCCTTGCCGCCGGAGCAGAGGCCAACCACCACGCCCTCGACAGATCGCCCCTCTAGCGATCCCGGTTCGTCGGCAAAGGCAACGGATCGAAGCTTGCGAACTGAACGCATGGTCTTCCTCCTGCAAAAGCCTACTTATAGCGCAACCCGGAAGACACGTCGTGCCTTTCGCAAGGGACGGCGCTATAGTCAGGACGTGCCTGATCCTGGACCAAGTCTGGGCGCCCTGGTTTCGTCCCGAGTTCCCGGGTTGATTGCCCTTTACCTCTTTGGCTCGCGCGCGCGCGGCGACGGCGGTGCGGACGCGGATTTCGACCTGGGCTTGCTTGCGCACGGCAAGCTGGATCCCATCGAGCGCTGGAAGCTGCAAGAAGAGCTCGCGGCCTTGGTCCACACCCATGTCGATCTCGTCGATCTACGCCAGGCTTCGACTGTCATGCGCGTGCAGGTGCTGCGCGATGCCGTGCTTGTGGTCGACGCAAGTCCGGTCGAGCGACAGATGTTCGAGGTCTTCGCGCTGTCGGCCTATGCGCGCCTGAATGATGAACGCCGCGAGATCCTGAACGACGTTGCCGAGCGAGGACGCGTTTATGGATGATGTCGTGGTCAACAAAGATCTGGCGATGCATCTGGTTCGCGTGCATCGCCTCGGTATTCCGCAAGACAGCCGTGAGGCCTTTGATCTCCTGGCTGCGGCTGGACTCTACCCCAAGGAATCCGCGGATCGATTGCGCCGCATGGTGGGATTTCGCAACGTGGCCGTGCACGACTACCAAGCGCTGAGTCTGGACATCGTGCGCGAAATCATCCGCTCCCATCTCGACGACCTGGCCGCATTCGCGAGCTGGAGTTTGAAGAGATAGGTTCCCGCCCACGGCAGTTCCGAATGGGGTGGTCCCGGGCCGTACGCTCAGAGTCCGAGATCGCCTCGCGGCAGATCCATGCCGAGGTCGACCGGCTCGCCAACCCTCCACATCTGTTTGGGCAAGGCGATACAGCTCGCGCCAAGCGGCCATCTCGCCGCGGTCCAGGATCTGGGCCAGAACGTCCTCATCCTTCAAGTCGATCGACCGGCGATTCCAAAGCGCGCGCGATTGCGCCAAGGCCGCATTCATCACGGCGCCCCTCGCTCGCCGGTCAGTGCAATGCGCGCGACGATGGCCGCAAACGACCGCCCACGCTCGACAAGGTAGTTCCAGTCGTTCCACGGTGCCTGCAGGCCGCGGTAGCTTGACAGGTCGATGCGCTTGGCATCGCCGGGAACGGCGGCTGCCAAGCGGTCGGCGACCTCGGCCAATACGGAAGCGCCCGTCGCCTGCGCGTACAGTTCATCGAAATCGCGAAGTGCAGACTCAAGGTTTTCCAAAGGCGGTGACCATTCTTCATGCATGGCGACTTGACCAGACTGGTGAAGGTCGCTGATGTCATTGCCCACGTCATCGCGTGGGGTGTGCCGGTCGGACCCTACTGAACCCAGTCGCTGGTGGCCTTTGCGGCCAGCCAGTTCTTCACGACGGTGCCAAACGGAGTGAGTGTCGTGAGCCCGCTGTCCGAGAACATGCTGGGCGTCCAACCGTTGTCTGTTACCCAAGCGGTCCAACTGCCTCCGTTTGCATCGACCAATGCCTCAAAATCGGTACCCCACGTCGTGCTCGATGTGACTAGATTGGCGTCGGATCCGCTCACCGCGTATCCCCACTCAGTAAAGAACACGGGTGCCTTGCTCGCGGCTGTTGCGACCTGTTGCTTGAATCCCGCACTCCAATTGCCTGGGTAGACGTGGGCCGTGTACATCAAGTTGGACTTCGGGTCGGTCGGTGGATCGCTCGCGGCGTCGCCAGGGTGTTGGTCGTAGCTCATGGACGGAACAATGATGACGTTGTTGGGGGCGCCTTTTCGGATGGTGTCGATCCAGCCTTGTACGACCGGCTTGAAGGTTGCCCACGAGGCGGAGCCGTTGATGGGTTCGTTGAAAGGTTCGAAGATGACATTGTTGTAGCTCGCGAATTTTGGTGCGATATCGGTCCAGAACGTTGTTGCATCGTTTGCTGTCGCCGTAGCAGTCGTTCCAGACACGGCATTGTCGATTTGATGGTGGTCAATAATGACGTACATATTCTTGCTGGTGGCGTAGTCCACTGCTGGTTTGAGAACCTTGCTGACGTAGTCGGCTGCGGTCATGGGCGATGTGGGTGTGCAGCTCGCGCCCGGGCCGGTGCCAACGGGGTACGGCAAGGGCGAGCAATACGGATAACTACCGTTGTAATCAACCTTTGGATACACCGGCATGCGCACCACGTGGCCTTGCACGCCGGCGGCTGCAATCTTGTCCATGCGGGCGGAGATTCCGGCGACGCTGTTGCCGCCGTAGGCGTAGAGCGCGCCGATGTCGATCAGAGACGAGCCGCGCAGAACGACGGTCTTGCCGTTCGCTTGCAGTTTGGTGCCGACGACAGTAAGTGCGGGCAGGCCGCCCGTGCTCGTGGTTCCGCCCGTACCGGACCCGCCGCCGGTGCCTGATGTCCCGCCGGTGCCTGATCCGCCGGTGCCTGATCCGCCGGTGCCTGATCCGCTGCCGCCCGCTCCACCTTTGGCGCAGGTCGGACAGACGCCGCCACCGCCGGTGCCGCCACCAGTTCCAGATCCACCGCCGGTTCCAAACGCGCCGCCGGTTGCGCCGGTTCCGCCGGTGCCCGATGCGCCGCCGGTTGCGCTGGCTCCGCCGGTGGCCTTGCTGCCGCCGTTGCCAGATCCGCCGCCGCTGCTGGACGTCCCGCCTGAATTCGAGTTGCCGCCCGTGCTGGTGGTGCCGCCGGTTGCGCTGGCTCCGCCGCTGCCGCTTCCGCCAGATGCGCTGGAACCGCCCAATGCGGTCATGCCGCCCGAGGTCGTCGAGCCACCGCTACCGCTGCCGCCCGAGGATGTCGTGCTGCCGCCAGATCCGTTGCCGCCGTTCGATGCGCTGCCGCCCGAGCTTCCACTTCCTTTGGTTCCGCCGTCTTGCGCGCACCCGGACACGAGCGCGGATCCCAGAATCACGATCCCCACGAGCAGGTTGCTCTTTTTCATCGCACGACCCTTCTGCAAATGGTTGCTACTAGCCGCTGTATGGTGCGTTCGCGCCGCGCTTTCGTCAACGGTCGAGGTCAAGGCTGTGGGCGATGTCACCGCAGGGCGACAGATGGTTCGCGGCAACCCAACGCTTCCCAGGTGAAACCCCTGCGGTGTATACATCGAGTGGCAAATCCCTGCCCATCGGCCACGCCGTAGCAGGCTTGCAAGAAAACCGAAGAATCTGGACCAAGAGTCAACAGTTCCTCGGTGTGCCCTCCACCAACTTCCGAGAGTTTCACATGAATCAACATCAGTCCTTCTCGCGACACGCAGCCTTGGCCGTCATTCTGCTCGGTGCTTCGGCGGTTGCTTGCAGGCCGGCCGCGCAGCAGTCTTCGGGTAGCGGCGGCAGCACTGGCAACGGTAGTGGCGGGTCGGCCGGCAACGGTGGCGGTAACGGTGGCGTCGGCGGCAACAGCAGTAGCAGCTCGGGTGGAAACAGCAGCGGCGGTTCGGGCGGAAGCGGCAATGGTGGCGCTGGCGGCAACAGCAGCGGAGGCGGTTCTGGCGGGGCCAATTCGGGCGGCGCCGGCGGCGCGGCTGGATCTGGCGGAAGCTCGAACAAAGGTGGCGCTAGCGGCTCGGGCGGAAGCAGTTCAGGCGGCGCCGGCGGCAGCTCAGGCGGGAACAACGGTGGCGGTGGCGCGGCCGGCGCTGGCGGCGGCAACGGTGGCACCAGCGGTGGCGGTAGCGGCGCTGGCGGAAGCTCGGCCGGCGGTAGCACGGTCGCCAAGTCGTCTTGCGGTGATGGCACGCTGCCGACGGACCCGAAGATGCCGACCTACCTCAATTCCGACCACACCAAGTTCGCCGCCCAGGCCACCAGCATGGTGACCAACATGTCGTCTACCGAAATGGCGCAGCAGATGCGCGGGACCGACCCTGGAGCGGCTACCAATAGAAACTGGAACGACACTTTCCGCCAGATGGACAACACCACCCGAGGCATCAAGGGCTACACCTTCCGCGACGGTCCGCGCGGAGTGAACCTGGATGCTCCCATCAATGCGACCAGCGCCGTTCACTCGAATTCCACCGCCTTCCCGGTGGCCATGGCCCGAGGTGCCTCGTTCGACATGGATCTCGAATTCCGCATTGGCCAGGCCTTGGGCGACGAGATTGTGGCGGCCAGTCAGACCATGCTCTTGGCCCCCACCGTGAACATCCTTCGCCACCCGCTGTGGGGCCGCGCGCAGGAAACCTATGGTGAAGACAGCTTCTTGATTGGGCGCATGGGCACGGCCAGCGTGGCCGGCATCCAGCAATATGTTGCGGCTTGCGTGAAGCACTTTGCGGCCAACAATATCGAGAAGCAACGAGCGACCGACAATGCCACCATGGACGAACAGACACTGCGCGAGATCTACACACGGCACTTCGAGATGATTGTCAAAGACGGCGGTGTGGCCTGCGTGATGGCGGCCTACAACCAGATCAATAGCACCAACTGCACCCAGAACACGCACCTTCTGACCCACATCTTGCGCAACGACTACGGCTTCCAGGGTTTCGTCATGTCCGACTGGTGGGCCATCCCTGGCGGCAACGCCGGTAGCCCGAGCGCGGCAGTGGGCGCCTCCGCGATCGCGGCCGGCCTCGACATGGAACTCCCCTGGAACTGGGATTTCAATGCTATTGACGTTTCTGGTTCAAGCGTGACCTCGTCACAGCTTCAGACCGCGGCCAAACGCATCTTGGAGCAGAAGTATCGCTTCACCGCGGACAAGGGCACCGGGCTCAAGACGTCCAGCTCGTCGCTGAGTGGCGGATCGATCTCGAACCCCAAGACCACACTGGCGCAGGAGGCTGCTCAGAAAGGAATGGTTCTGCTCAAGAACGACAGCAATGCCCTGCCCATCGCCAGCTCGGTTTCCAAGATCGCCGTTCTCGGCGCCAAGCTTGACTATTGGGCGCCTGTCGACACCTCGGGCAACCCCGTCGGCAACGGCATCAACAACAAGGCCGACGACGTGAACAACGGCACCATCGATTTCGCCAACGGCATCCGCATCGGCGACGTCGGTTCCAGCCGCGTGCGCTTCGACACCAGCAAAGGCGTCAGCCCCTGCGCGGGCATCAAGGCCGCAGCCGGGTCAGCCACCGTCACATGCAGCAACAGCGCCTCCGATGCCGCGGGCAAGGATGTCGTCATCGTCGTGGCGGGTCTGACCCCCTATGACGAGGGCGAGGAATACAACGGCAGCGGCGATCGCTCGAACTTCTCCCTCGACGGCAAACCGAACAACGCTGGCAACAACACCGGCGTGCAGAACAAGCTCATCACCGACGCCGTCACGCAGGCGGCCGGCAAGCCGGTCATCGTGGTCCTTGAAGGCGGCAGCGTCATCGACATGCCGTGGCTCGCCCAGGTTTCCGCCGTGGTGATGGCTTGGTACCCCGGCATGGTGGGCGGCACCGCGCTCGGCCAGCTCCTCTTCGGCAAGGTCAACTTCAGCGGCAAGCTTCCCATCAGTTGGCCCAATGCCCTCGGCGATTTGCCCACCTTCAACGGCGGCGGCAGCACGGCCATGGACTACTACCTCGGCTACCGCTACTTCGACAAACAGGGCAAGACGCCGCTCTATCCCTTCGGCTATGGCCTGAGCTACACCAAGTTCACCTACAGCAACTTGGTAGTTCCATGCGCGACGGCGACCAAGAACAGCGTCGTGAATGTGAGCGTCGACGTCACCAACACCGGAACCGTGGCCGGCGACGAGGTTGTCTTCCTTTTCGTCTCCTATCCGAGTGCAACCAAGCGCCGCTCGGTGAAGGAGCTGAAGGGTTTTGCCAGGGTCACGGTCGCGGCCGGGGCCAAGCAGACCGTCACCATCCCCGTGCGCGTCGCGGATCTCAAATACTGGGACCAGACCAAGGACAGCAGCACCACGGACGGCAGCGGCTGGCTCGTCGATTCGGGCACGGTCAAGGTCATGGTCGGGGGAAGCTCGGCCAACTTGCCGCTCAACGACACCTTCACCGTCAACTAAATACTTGCAGAGTCGCTTGACCCGCAGGCGAGTTTCGCATTGGATAGCCCCGCCATGAGATCACCCCGAGCCAGATCTGTCCTGTGTTCGCTCGCCCTTTCCCTGGTGCCTGTCGTGGTCTTGCTGACAAGCCCGGCATCCTTCGCGGCCAAACCTGCCGCCAAGGCGGCAGCCAAACCCGCAACCAAAACAAAGGCCGCGTCCAAAGCGTCGACCAAGGAAAAGCCGGGAACCTCAGCGACACCCAAGCCTGGCATGGAGGCGTCGAAGCCGAGCACGGACTACAAGTACGAGGTTCCGTCGCCGGCAGGGCCGCCCATTCCCGACCCGCCTTCGCCCAGCGCGGTTGCTGAGACTCTAGCCGCCTCCCCGCCGGACAAGCCGGCCGCGCCAGCCGCGGTCGCCGAGAAAGAGCCGGCCAAGGATGTGCCGCCCAACGTGGTGGTGGAAAAGTCGGCATTGCCAGACCAGCCCGAGCCTGCGCCACCGGCCGTGGAAGAGCCCCCCGCCCCGGTCGAGCCGCCGCCCGTTTATGTCGAGCACCTCGGGCCAAGCGCGTATCCAGGGCAGTTGCGCGGCATCTACGGCGGTTCGATGTGGCTTGAGCCGTCCTTCAACGGATTGCAGTGGCCCTACATGAAGAAGTCAGGTGTGGGGGTGTCCGGTTCGATCTGGGTCGACAGCGGCTACGAGAAGATCAGCCGCGGTCCGGCCAATTCGCCCAACACGACCATGCTCTTGCAGCAGGCGCGGGCCGTGCTGCGCGTGACGCCGACCTACACCGACGGCAAGTTCTTCATCCAAGGCCAGGTCGAATTGGTCGGCAACCAGTGCCAGACCACCAGCCCCACCTGCACCACCGTGGGCACCTTCGACACCGACGACCTGTGGATCCGGTTTGGCTCCTGGAACAAGTGGGATTTGAAGGTCGGCCGCTTCGAGGGCTGGGAAATTTACCACACCGGCATGGGCCTTGACATCAACACCCTCGAGCGCCTGGGCGCCAAGAACTATGGGGTCAACTCGCCGGACACCAACATCGATGCCCCCGACTTCTACGGCGTGAACTACCTGCACGATCGACCAAGCGCCGGCATGGGCGTTGGCTATGTGGCCTTCCACGGCTACTTGAGCCAAGCCCTTCGCGTAGAGTTGCTGGGCGAGCTTGGCACCGAAAACGTCAGTTCGACCACGGGACACAACTACTGGGGCGGCCGTCCGGCCGCCATCCTGGACCTTGGGTGGATCAAGTTCAAGGCCGGCGCCGAGTACGAGAAGGCCACCGTGGGGACCCAGGAGACTATCGGCGGCGTGAAAGTGGACTATCCATACAAGCGCACTAGAAAAGGGTTTGGGGGATCGGTGCAATTCGTTTTCGATCCGCACGTCGAGTTCGGCGGCAACATAGCCCACGGGTCGGTGTTCGAGACCGATCTGATCTCTGGGAGCGGGCTCGGCACGGGCTCGTACGACACCACCAGCCTCGGTGGCTTCCTAAACGCTCGCTTGTCACCCCTGTGGATGTTCGGCGGCGGCGTCAACTTCACCTATCGCTATGATAGCTTCTACAACAACGGCAGCCCCAACCCTGACTACACCGGGCATCTGCAAGCCTTTGGAGCCATCCAGTACCTGATGGCGCGCCAGCTCTTCGTCAAGGTCGTGCTTGGCTATGCGCGGGCCGACTTCCAGACCAGCGACCAGTCCATCCCAATCTATAGCAATTACATGTACAGCGGTCGCGTCCGTCTGATGTACCTGTACTGATCGGACCGCGCCGAGTGCGGTGCGGGGTGTCTAGGATCACAGCAAGAATCGCCTTTTCCATCCTGGTCAAGTCAGACTGACGGAACGGCCCGGCCAGGTGCTCCAACAGCCATGACGGCGCGAGGAGAGCCAATGACAGAAAGGGGCTTCTTGCGCGAGACGCATCAGGCCGCAGGGGCCGAAAAACGCCGCGCCAAGGTGCTTTTCGCTTCTCGTTTCTGGTACTAGACCTGTTATTCTCCCGTGGATTTTTGAAAGTCACAGGCGACTTGGGGGATCTGCCCCGAAGGACCGTTTTAGCTGATCGACTCCGGCCCCATTTCCGGAAGGAGAAATTGGAATGCACCGCAAAGCACGCTCTCTGTCTCTGCCACTAAGTCTTGGACTCATCCTCTCGATCCCACTCATCGGCTGCACGCAGAACGGCGGCACCACTGGTGGTGGAACCGGAGGAAAATCATCCGCCTCGGGCGGCAGCAACTCCGGCGGTAGCAACTCGGGCGGCAGCAACTCGGGCGGCAGCAACTCCGGCGGCTCGTCCGCAAAGGGCGGCAGCGCAGCCGGCGGCAGCAACTCGGGCGGCAGCAGCTCGGGCGGTAGTGCCAGCGGCGGCAGCAACTCAGGCGGCAGCAGCTCGGGCGGTAGCAACTCAGGCGGCAGCAACTCGGGCGGTAGCAACTCGGGCGGCAGCAGTTCGGGCGGCAGCAACTCGGGCGGCAGCAGTTCGGGCGGCAGCAACTCGGGCGGCAGCAACTCGGGCGGCACGTCCGCAAAGGGTGGCAGCAGCGCCGGCGGCAGCAGCGCTGGTGGCACGGGCGCCGGCGGCACTGGCGCCGGTGGCACGGGCGCTGGCGGTGCGAGCCCAGCTGGCGGAAGCACCGCTGGCGCCGACATGATCTCGGACTTCGAGTCCACGCCCGGCAAAGCCGACATGGACAAGAACGGAAGCCGTACCGGCTATTGGTATGTCTATTTTCCCAACTCGGACACGGCTTCGACCCCCGCAAGCGGGATGACCATCAGCCCAGCTCTTGTCGCGGGCGCCCCTATTGCTACCGAAGCGTCGGACACTGGGAATGCCCTGCACGTGAAGGGGTCTGGGTACAACGGAGCCTCAACCAACTACGTGGGCTTCGGCGCTGCATTCACGCCGGATACCCCCTACGACAAGAAGAGCACCGCCTACAACGTGAGCGCTTACACCGGCATCACCTTCAAGATGAAGTCAGGAAGCGGCACCCCGCCTGCAGTGTTTTTCGAGCTCTTGACCAAGGACAACCAACCCACGACGTCGGGTGGAAGCCTGAATCCAGACGGAACCGCAGGTCCTGATAGGTCCATCGGCCTCTACAACACTCGCGGCTGGATGCTGAACACACCTTGGCAGACCACGGCCATCTCAAGCTCATGGCAGCAGATTACGGTGCCATTTGGTTACCTCATTCCTCGCCATCTCACGGACTCCGCTACCTGCACCTCAACCGCTTCGGCCACGGCGCTCTGCCAGCCACCAAACTTCATACCAGCGAATGTGCTCGGTATCCAGATTTCCATGTACATGGACAATGGTTGGCCAAGTCCATCTGGCTCCACTGCGGGAACGTTCGACCTCTGGATCGACGACGTTGCTTTCACAAAGGACGATACCGGAATTGAGACGACTCCTGGCTTCCCGCTCAGCGCAGCCATGGCGGGGTCCATGGGTAGCTGCAAGCTTCCGACCGGGCCATCCGCGTATGCCAAGTATCTCGTGCCCGCCTACAACCAGTGGAAGTCCACCTTCGTCAAGAATGGCAAGGTCATCCGTCCAGAGAATCAGAACGACACGGTTTCCGAGGGCATTGCCTACGGCATGCTCATCGCGGCCAATTTCAACGACAAGACCACATTCGACAGTCTATACGGTACCTGGACGGCCCCGGCCAACAAGACGGCAGGCACTCTTATGACCTGGTGTCTTGGCAGCGGTGGCGGAAGCACTGGTACTGCCTGTGCCACCTCCGGCGGGTCGGCCACCGATGCTGATGAAGATGCTGCATTCGCCCTACTACAGGCCGACAAGATCTTTGGAGGCGGCTACAAGGCCGCTGCAATGCAGATGATCAAGGACATCTGGGCCAGCGACATCGATGGTGGCACCAATGGCACCCTGCTGCCCAAGGGTGGCAGCAACTATGGCTCTCCAAGCGGCGCCGTTACCAATCCCTCGTACTTCGCCCCGGCCTACTACGCGGCATTCAAGGCCGCCGGAGACACCAACAATTGGGACGGAGTCATCAGCGCGGTGTATAAGTCGATCAACACCTCACTGGCAGGAACAAACTCCAACGGGCTCTACGCGGCGTGGTGCAGTGGTACATGCGGCGCGATCTCCAAGAACAACGACGCGACGGACGTGCTCTATCAATACGACTCGCACCGCATCCCGATGCGCATCGGTCTTGATTATTGTTTCAATGGCAAGACCGACGCCAAGACCTACGTCGCAAAGACAACGAGCTTCTTCGCTACGAATGCGAACGCCGGCAAGAATGGAATTGGGAGAATCTTCGACGTCTACGACCCGACCACCAGCAACATCCCCTCTTCCTCGGTCATGGCCAGCGGGAACAATGCCGCCTCGATCATCGGTACGGCCGCAGTAGGCGCCATGGCCGACGGAAGCAACACCGCCTTCATCAACGAGGCGTATCAAGCCGTGTTTGACCTTGTCACACGTGGAACCCTGGATACGACTGTCACGACCGCAAATGCGAAGACTCCCTATTCGTACTTCAACGCCACCGTCGGCCTGATGACGCTACTCATGATGACTGGCAATTTCGCCCACTAGGAACAAGACCAAGTCCGCGATCTAGATACTCGCAACTACTTTCGAGGCTTCGAAATGACCACCAGGCATTCGTTCTATTTTCTCGCACTCATTTGTCCAGCGCTCGTCCTGGGCTGTTCAGGTGGTGATTCGAAGCCGGGACCCGACATCTATCTGATCGCGGACTTTACTGTGGACAATGGGCTTAATCCAGCGGACGGGCGCCAGGGTGGGTTCTACGTCTACGGGGACAACTCTGGCACCTTTGACCCGCCCAATGTTCCAGGCAGTGCGTATCCCATCGACACGACCACCGGGAATCCCAGTGGTTCAGGTCCGGGTTCCTTCCATACCAAGGCCACCGGATTCAGTACCTGGGGCGCTGCGGTGGGAACGGACTTTGTACCCAAGCTGGTCACGGACGCTGGCTCCTTCAAGGGCACCTATGATGCGTCCAAGTTCAGAGGTGTTTCGTTCTGGGCCAAGGCGGCGGCGCCAATTTCGGGAACGGTCCAGGTTAGCTTTCCGGACGTGTATACCGATGCCTCGGCGAACCCGAAGGCAATCGATCCCACAGCGTCTCCTTGCCTCTATTCGACGCCGGGGGCTACAAACAACTGTAGCCCCTATCTTGTGAAGTTCGGCGATACCAAGTTTCCCGCCACCTATCAGGCCTACAAGGTCGACACTACATGGAAGGAATTCGACATTCTGTTCGCCGACACCCAGCAGGATCAATACAACGGCGGCTTTTTCCGGCCGGACGCCAATTACTTGGACGTCAACCACCTCACCGCCATGGCGATCCAAGTAAACGCCATCTACACCAATGGCGTCGCTGGAGCCAACGATTTCGAGATTTGGGTTGATGACGTGAAGTTCATCAAGTAGTTTCCGGCAGACACAGAGAACCCCATCCTTTCAAGCGCGACCCGGCCGGGAATACCTGTCGGGTCCTTCTGAAGAAGGCAACTATCCGAGCGTATTGTTCGAGGCAGGAGTCACTTTTCCGGGCATCTCTTGCGCCCGGACCCGATGCTCGCCATGGCCATCCAAGTGAACGCGACCTACGTCAACGGAGCTCCGACTCCCAACGACTTCGAGATCTGGGTCGACGACGTCAACTTCATCAGGTGGCCGAGTCTACCTCGCCACAGGCATCCCTGCTGATACTGACCAAGAGAGCGGCCAGGTATCCCGGCGTTCGGTTTCGAACATTGGGAACACGGTAATCGTCCGGACGGCACCAATCGGGAGAACGGCGCTTACGGGGCCTGCCATGAGCGCCACACTCCTTCAGGTGGCCTGGCGTTCACGACGGCGCAATTCCCTGCTCCCTACCTACCAGGGTGTTGCGTCCGCTGGCACGGTAGCGTCCGCCGTCGCTCCGTTGCCAATCTGGCCCATGTTTCCCGATCCCCAGCAGGCGATGGAACCGTTCGTCCGAAGTGCGCATGACGTGTACCCACTACCCGACACGGCGCTCACGCTCCCGAGAGAGGTCAGGGTATAGGGCGTGCACGTGAACAAATCGTTACCGGTGACGCCGTTGCCAAGTCCGCCGTATCGCTCGAGCCCCCAGCAGGCAAGGCTCTTGTCGGTCAGAATGGCGCACGCGCGCAGGAATCCGACGGAAACCGCCGTTGCGCCTGTGGAGAGTCCCTGGACATTGACCGCTGAAGGAGTCGCCGCGCCATCCGCGACGGTGGGATTGCCAAGGGGGCAGTAGTTGTTCCATCCCCAGCAATCGACCCCGCCTCCGGCAATGATGGCGCACCCCGTGTCGCCGCCAGTGGAAATCCACTGTGGATTGGACGCGCCGCCCAGTCCCATGACCCCTGTGGGCGTAGTGACTGTGCCGCTGGACGTGGGACTGCCGGCCTTGCCTTGATAGTTGTCTCCCCAGCACCACGCGGAGCCAGAGGCGATGGCGCAGATGATACCGCTGCCCACGGCGAGCTTCGTCACGCTCGAGAGTGATACGTTCACGGGCACCATGGAGAAATTGCCGGTGACTCCGCTACCGAGCTCGCTGTAGATGTTGTCACCCCAGCACCACAGAGCACCGCTCGTGGTGTACACGCAAGCTCCGCTGTCGCCGGCCGAGATACCGGCGATACCGCTGCTGGGCAGTCCCGAGACCAGCAGCGGTGTGGCCGAACCACCGCTGCTGGGAGTTGAACCATTGCCGAGTTGTCCATTCCAATCCAAGCCCCAGCAATAGACGCTCCCGGAATTGAGTAAAGCGCAGGCGTAGTCGCCACCGACCGCGACGGACTTCGCCGCGGTGAGGCCAGGTACCTTCACGGGAATATTGCTTAATGTGACGGTATTTGGATCCGCCCCGAGTTGCCCATAGTTGTTTCTGCCCCAGCAATAGACCGAGCCGTCAGCGGAAACGGCGCAGGCGTTCTCAGCGCCGACACTGATTTGCACAGCGCGCATATGGCAAGTGCCGGTACCGATGCTGCAGAAGTAGGTGGACTGGCAGTCCGTGTCCGCTGCACATGTGGTCTTGCAAGCGCCAGCAGCGCAAACGGCACCTCCAGTGCAGGGTTGGGCGGAAGGAACCGAGCAGGCTCCCTGGGAGCAGGTGGCCTGGGCTATCACGGAACTCGTTCCAGAACATGTGGGGCCACTTCCACAGCTCTTCACTGGGAAGCTGCAGGTTCCATCGGCATGACCCGCGCAACTGCCTCCGCACGTCGCGTCGGTTCCACAGGAAGCTCGGTTGCCGTGTGGATTTCCAGACGCCACGGGAGTGCATGATCCGACATAACCAGCAATGTCGCACGCCATGCACAGGCCCGAACAGGCCGTGTCGCAACAGATCCCATCTGGTGAGCAGGTTGTACCACTTGCGCAGCCGGCCGCTACGGTTTGGCAGGTCTGGCCTTTCTTGCTCTTGCACGCGCCTGTAGCGTCGCACGTGCCGGTGCAACGGCCATTGGGGTCATCCTGGCTGATGGCGGCGACACAGGCGTGGCTTGTGTTGCAAGTCTGGCAGGTGCCTGCGCAATCAGCGTTCGCGCAACAGGCTGATGTGGCGATGCACGTAGTACCGGAGGATGAGGTGCACGCCTTCTCTCCTGTCGGGCATGTGCCGTTTCCATCGGGCGGACTCAGTGGCAAGTCGGGCGCACTGTCTGTTGCGGCGTCCGGTATTGAAATGTCAGGGGTAGAGTCCGGTATCTGCGGGAGATCCCGGGCCGCATCAAGTGCGCCGCTAGCGCCACCGCCGGAAATAATGCCGCCACTTGCGATGCCACCGGTCAGTACGCCGCCGCTCGCAGATGGGCTGCCAGCGACGCCGCCGGTTGCAAGTCCGCCGGCCGTGCCGCCTCCGCTCGTGCTGCCGCCAACGACGGTGATTCCGCCTCCCGAACCGCCGGATCCGCCGTCGGCAATGACGCTACCGCCAGCGCCGCCGCTGCTGGCGACATCAAGGGCACCACCTTTCGATGACGGCCCGTCAATCACTACTGTGCCACCAGCAGCTGCGCCTCCTCCATCGACGGCGCCGCCACCCGAGCCGCCCGATCCCGCGGGGCCGCAGTTATTCTTGTCCTTGCAGCAGAACGGCCCACCAAGGGCGCCATTGGTGGCCGCACGGCACTGGTATCCGGAAGGGCAATCGTCGTTAATCTTGCAAGGCGCGTTCGCCCCCGGTGGCGTGGCGCCGCTTGAGAGGCAGCCGGTGAGGGCGGCCGAGGAAAGGAAAGATAGGAAAGAAAGGACGCAGAAAACCCTCGATGTCGTCACTGAATAAGTTCGCATTTAGAATCTCCCTCTCAGCAACACGGAGGCCTCGTTTGGGGTCACGATGGGTAAAAGAGCCACGCTGGAGGACTGGTCGCTTGGCCGGCCAACGACGTAAAGAATCGCGCCCGTTGCGATAGCGGCAGCGCCCACGCCGTAGCTGACCCATACCCAGGTCTTGAGCGACGAACGTTCGTTCTCACGGTCTTGGCTGTAGGTCTTGGTCGAAAGGCTGTTGGCCTTCAAGGACAGTCCAACACCGGTGGCGACCGCGGCGACACCGACGGAGGCGAGAATGATTCCGGTCACGCGCAGGCCCTTGCCTTGGGAACCGTCAGACGGCAATGGCGTGCTGGACACCTGTGTGGGCCTCGACTCAGGAGTCGGGGGCGGTGTCTCGACGTGGGTTGTGGGAACCGGAGGCGCCGGTGCGACGGGCGGCGGCGCCACTTGGGCGGCCTTGGCCAACGACGATTCGCAATCGGCAAGCTGCTGCTCTGTCTCGGCGCGGTCTCTTTTGGACAGATCCTTGGCCTTGCGGAGAAACTCGCGAAAACGATTGATGGCTTGCTCCCAGCGGGCATTCTGCTGATAGCAACGCGCCTGGTTATAAATGTAATTGGGGTCGTTGGTTTCGAGCAGGAGATCGGTAAGAATGTCCGCGCCTTTTTGGAAGTCCCCCATGGCGCAGGCCTTCTTGGCCGCATTCTCCCTGGCGGCCTTGGACAGAGGCTGGTCCGCGAAGGCAGAGCCAGTCGAGACGACCACGAAAAGCCCAAGGAATAGAATCGATACTTTGCGCATCATGCTGGCGCCAGTTTATACCGCGCCATGAGCCAAATCGTACGGAAAGATCAGCTACGCAGGGCACACCGGACCACGGCGAACCAGCGCCGCGCGTTGAGCGGCTTACCTAATCTGCGTCGGCTCGACATCACCGTCGATGTCGTTGGTGGCGCGCGGTTCGCCGTCGATCGAGCTGGCCAAACTTCCGCCGACGAAGAGCTAGTTCCGCACCACAGAGACGCTCGGCGAGCTTCTGGCGAAGTTCGCCATCCGCCGCTCCCACAAGGCGCCCGGTCGTCCAAGTGCTCGACCAGACCAGCGCGCTGTTGAGGTACGCCGAAACTGTGGCTCCTGTGCGAGCAATCCGCAGTGTCCCCCCAGTAACAGCCGTGCTGAACCCAGGTTGCGTGCTTCCGGTCCACACACGCATGTTCACGCCACTGCTGTTGTCATATATCATCCTCGCGTCATCCTCGCAGATTCATGCGAGAATCCTCGTGATAGATTTCCGGACACCACGGCTGCAGATTCCTCGACATGAAATCGGTAAGGTTTTCGATGTTCGGGCGATAGGAAGTACATCACGGAGCAGAATGAGCCTGCATGTTGTGAAATCGATGTCCTCTCCCGAGCTGGCCAGCAGTCGGCCAGAGCCCCTTGCTGGGCTGTACGAACAGCATGCTTCCGACGTCAAACGTTGGGCTCGGCGCCTGGCTGGGCCGCGCGCGGATCTTGAGGATCTGGTTCACGACGTTTTCGTCATCGCCCTGCGGCGGCGGTTTGCGAGCCGGGGGGAGGGGAGCGTGAAGACCTGGTTGTTTCGCATTACCCACCATACGGTTCGCAGCCGGATGCGCCGCGGGTTCGTCCGGCGATTGCTGTTTAGCCGACACCAGGACGCTCTGGTGGCCCAAACTCCGACACCGTCGACACCGCAGCAAGAAATCGAACGGCGCGAACGCCACATCCAGCTCTACGAGGCGCTCGATCAGCTCTCCGATTCCTACCGGACCCCTCTCATCCTCTACGAAATTGACGGGCTTTCGGGTGAAGAGGTGGCCGAGTTGACCGGCGTAAGGCTTGCGACGGTTTGGGTTCGCCTGCACCGAGGACGCGCCAAGCTTCTCGACCTATTGAACAAGGAAGAACGACCATGAGGCCAGGGCGTCGGGATCTCACTCGGTTGGTCGACCTAGCCCCGGAAGACGACCCGGCGAAGGTAGCGCTCTTGATTCGGAGCGCCCGGCAGGCGCCCGACGAGCCTTTGCCGCTGGTCAAGTGGCGGATCCAAAATACCCTGCGCCGGCGGACGCAGTGGAATCGTCGTGGGCTGCAGCTGGCGCTGGTGGGTGCGCTGGTCTTTTTGGTCGGCGGCGTGGTTGGCGCAATTGCGGAGCCGCATCTGCGCTCGCGGGTACGCCCAGCGCCGCCAGAGCCGACCGAGGCTCTTCCGTCAGCGCAAGCGGACCGCCACACCCATCGCCGTATGCCGGCGCCAGCGATCCCAGCGCCGCTCGCCGACGAGCCGCTCGTGGCAACGGAGTCCCCGGTTCTTCCAGCCCCGGCAGTGCCGGCGGAATCGGAACCGGTGGCAGCCTCGAGTGCCTCGGCAGTGCCGGAACCAGTGGCCACGCCGGTGGCTGTCGACGCGACCGCAGCGAAAAAAGCGGCGTTGCGTCCTCCGGCGGGACGAATCGCCATGAGGGATCCGGCCATCGTGCCGGCCGACAAGCAGAATGTCCCGCCCGAGATCGGTCTGGCTTTGCCGATTCAGCCCGATTCGTTCGCCAACCAGTTGCAGTGGCCGACCTCGCCGGATCCCCACGTGGCGCCGCCACCCAACGAACATGCCCTGTTGACGACCGTGCTGCGCAGGCTACGGACGGAGCACGATCCCGTATCTGCTCTGGCAGCGCTGGACGACTACAGGCTGCGGTTCCCGAGCGGTGGGCTTGCTCCCGAGGCGGCCATGCTGCGCGCGGAAGCGCTCTTGCAGATCGGGCGCAAGGGCGACGCACTCGACGAGCTGGATCGGCTGTCGCTCGGTCGGATGCCCAACAGCGACGAACGCTACGTTCTGCGGGGAGAGTTGCGAGCAGCGGTCGGCCGCTGGCGAGAAGCCCTGGGAGATTTCGACATCGTCCTGCGCGGCCACGCCGAGGAAAAGGCCGAAACCGGCGCGGCAAGCGACGTGAAGTTGCGTGACCGCTTGGAGCGCGCGCTGTGGGGCCGAGCGCTGGCCCGCAGCCGCCTGGGCAACGACGCCGGCGCGCGCGCGGATCTGCAAGAATGTCTCCGCCGCTTTCCGCGCGGACGGTTCGCCTCCGAGGCGACACGTTTGCTCGGTGGGCAGCGTTGACCCTGCCTGCGATACGGGCGCGAAGTCTGCCGCTAGACATGTCGGTCGTGCTAGCCGTGCTAGCTGCGATCTTCGTCGCCGGGACAGCTGAAGCGGGTCCCAACGTCCCTCTTGCAGACGGCGCGCTTGTGATCGTCAGCGACTCGAACTGCCCGTCGGCCGAGACGGTTCGCGAAGAACTTCTCGGTTTTCGCCCGGTCGGTGAGTGGCCTGCTCTGTGGGTGTCGATCCGCGCCACTCCGCAGATGCTGGTGGTCGAAATCGGACCCCAGAAGACGAACCCTCGGCAGCTCGACGTTGGTCCCGACTGCGCGGCACGGGCCACCGCCGTCGCTGTGGTGATCTCCGCCTGGACCGGGGATCTGCCGGTTGAGGCAGCGGGTACGCCCATCCTCCAGCTCGCCTCGCCGCTGCCCCAACCTCTGATTCCAAAGACCAACCCAGGCCAAAGCGAAATTGGCGCCGGCCTACTGGTGGCAACCGTTGGTGGAATCGCACCCGGCGTCCGCGTGGAATTCGGTCGGATGAGGCGCGGCAGTGGCGTTGGCTGGCAGTTCGACCTCACGGTCCCCGCATACCGACAGGTAGCCATCGGGGGCGTCGCGACCCGCTGGATGCGCGTTTCCGCTGGGATCGGACTTGACGCCCGCTGGGCGACGCGAGGGCTTTTCCTCGACGGGGAATTGGGGGGCGTAGCGGCGCTGACCTACGGCTCGGGTCAGGGCTACGTGGCAAACCAATCCGACTGGTCGCCAACCTGGGGTCTTGCCGCGGGCATCCGAGCGGGAATGCCCTGGGGCCGAGCCCGGCTTTGGCTGGACCTGCGCGCCGTCAAGTGGCTGTTCGAACAGAGCGTGCAAATCGATCCCGTCACGACCGGCGCGGCGAGCGCAGCGAACTTGCCATCCTGGGATGTCCAAGCCGCCATCGGCATCAGCTATGTCTTTCAGTGAGACGAATCCGGGAAAGGTTCGCCATCTCTAGGACATGAGTTGGCTTGACCATCCCCGGGGAGAATCATGATGAACTTGCGAAGAAGCGTTGGGGGGGCTCTTCTCCTGCTCACCGCGTGTACCGAAAACGGATCCGGCCATGCTCCTGGGCCTGGCAGGGCTATTTCATCCCACGCGGCGCTGGGCACTGTGCCCGCGAGCGAAGTCGCCACCTGGACACGCGTCGGCCCTCCTGCGCGGGGTCCAGATGGGCGCTACCTACAGGCGGCCGCCTTTGATGAAACACGCAAGGTCTTGGTCATGTTCGGCGGCATCCCCACCGACAGTACCGCTGTGACGGCGCTTCGGGATCTGTGGGAGTGGGATCCCGCGACGGGCGCCTGGACCAATCGTACTCCAGCCGGCGACAAACCGAACGCGCGCGGGGGCGCCAGCATGGTCTTCGATTCAGTCCACAACAATGTTGTCGTTTACGGCGGGCGCAGTCTCACCGGCAACGGCTACGTCGACTACGCTGACGTCTGGGAATGGAATCCCACGACCGGCACATTCTCCGACCGCAGCACCTCGGGCCAGGGACCAGGCTATCGTGCCGAGCAGGCCATGGTCTTCGAGAAATCCACGGGAAAGGTGCTGCTCTTCGGCGGCGGCACAGCTGATTCCCTCCTGATCAACGGGATCTCCGTCGCCTCGGGCGACACCTGGGAGTGGGATCCCGCGCAGGGCAAGTGGACCCAGCTTGCGCCCCCGAGCGCGCCCAGCGCCCGATACGCTTCCGCGCTGGTCTGGGACAGCAAACGCAACGTCGCCGTTCTGTTCGGCGGCATGGAGAAACTGCAGGCCGATCTCAGTGGCATCCCCAAGCAGGACACCTGGGAATGGGATCCGGCGACGCTGAACTGGACGAATCGCACCATCGCGGGGACCGTGCCGAGCGCGCGCTACGGCCACGCCATGGCGTACGACCCCGGCCGCAGTGTGATCGTGCTGGTGGGTGGTTGGGACATCGGTACCGGCGACGCCTTGGCCGACATCTGGGAATGGGATCCAACCACGGGGGCGTGGACGCAACGTCTGACCGGCAGCGAACCCGACTTGCCTCCGGCGCGCCTGTACGCCTCGCTCGTCACCGACTCCGCACAAGGGCACCTCGATCTGGTGGAAGGCCTGCCCCAGTTTGGCAGCGGACAGCCCACTTCCAGCACGAACCCGTTGCCAGGGGAGATCTGGGAGTTGGATCCCAAGTCTGCGACCTTCACCAACCGCACGCCGCCAGCGCCAAAGGCATGGCCGTCGCCACGCTCGTATCCCGCCATGGCCTTTTGTCCGACCACGGGCAAGACCTACCTGTTCGGCGGACTCGACGACAATTCCGCGTTGCTCGACGACCTGTGGGAGTGGAATGGCAGCGCTTGGTCCCAGGTCGTAAGCGCCGTACGACCCACCGCCCGCATAGGCGCGGCGATGGCCTACGATCCATTCCGCAAGTCCATCATCCTGTACGGCGGCGCGAACTCCACGGGCTACGCGCCCGTCCAGTCGGTGGGTAATGTGATCTTCGGCGACACCTGGGAATGGAAGTCTGACACCCGCCAATGGACCCAGCTTCACCCCACGTCGAGCCCGGAGGCCCGGGACTCACACGCCATGGTCACCGATTCGGGCCGGGCCAAGGTGCTGCTCTTCGGCGGCGAAAGACCCTCCTACACCTATACCTACCCGACTCCGGGAGGCCACACAGGGCTGGATCCCCTGGGGAACGCAGTCTGGGAGTGGGATGGCTCCCTCACCACCTGGACCAACCGCACACCTTCACCGCTCACCGTCACGCCGGTCGGGCGTCTCTTCCCGCCCCTAAGCTTCGACCAGGACCGCCAGAAGATGGTCCTCATCGCGGACGAATCGGACGACGGCAGCAACGGCGACAACGGCAGCAACGGTTTCTTCTGGGAATGGGATCCCGTCACGGCCGGCTGGGTGCTTCGCGACAGCGGCGACGCCGTCGATTTCGAGAGCTCTGGCACGAGTCTGGTCGCCTACGATAGTCTGCGGCGCCGGCACATCGTGCCCATTGGCGGGATGGCTGGGGCGACTTGGACCGGCTCCGGGTGGATCGCCAAGACCTGGGAACTGGATGCCAAGGGTCCAACTTGGTACAGCCGCGCGCTGTCTTCGGGGCCAGACGCGCACCTCACCCAGGCGGTCACGGCCTTCGACAGCCAGCGCGGGGTGGTTGTGTTGTTCGGTGGCTTTGCTTCCATGGCCAACGGCGCTAGCTTCGCGAACACCAGCGAAACCTGGGAGTACAAAGTAACCAATCTCGGCAACGGCGAGGGGTGCGCCGCCGCCACGGCATCGACCTGTGCCTCGGGGTTCTGCGTGGACGGCGTGTGCTGCGCAGTCGCGTCCTGTTCCGGCGCTTGCCAATCCTGTTCCGTGGCCGGCCAGGAAGGCACATGCGCCAGGGCAGCCGCGGGCACGGAAGTCTCCGGCAGCTGTGCCAGCGGACAGGCGTGCGATGGCAACGGCGCCTGCAAAAGCAAGAACGGCACGACTTGTTCCACTGCGAGTGTCTGCGCTTCTGGGTTTTGCGTGGATGGAGTGTGTTGCGAGAGCGCGTGTACTGACACCTGCGTGTTTTGCAACCAGGCCGGTCGGGCCGGCAAATGCTCGGCCTACACCACGGGCAGCGATCCCGAGAACGAATGCGGCTCGGGCAGCGACCCGTGCCGCATGACCTGCAACGGCGCAGGTGTCTGCGACGCCCCGCCATCGGGAACCTCCTGCGGGACTTGCCAGTTCTGTGACGGCGTTGGCACGTGCGCTCCCCCTGATCCTTCCGTCTGCGACACCGGCGGCACCGGCGGCACTGGCGGCTCTGGCGCTACCAGTGCGGGTGGCGCGGGCGGAAGTGGTGGCCCAAGCACGGGTGGACATGGCGGAAGCGGTGGCTCGGGTGGCATCGGCGGCACCGTCGGCGCCGGTGGAAGTGGTGGTACGGGTGGTACCATCAGCATCCTGGATGGTGGCAGAGATGCGGTGCCGCCCGACGCGGGCACCTCCGATGGCGGCAGAGATGCAATGGTGCCCGACGTGGGCACCTCCGATAGCGGCGGAGATGCGATCGTGCCCGATGCGAGTAGCCCCGATAGCGGCGGAGACGTGATCGCGTCCGACGTGAGCGGCCCCGATGGCGGCAGAAACATGATCGTCTCCGACGCGAGCGCCAACGTCAAGTTGGGCCACTCGGGTTGTGACTGCGATCTGGGCCAGACCGCTCCAGGCGCACCAGGGCTACCTTTCGTCTTGCTCGGCGCCGCCTTCCTGTGGCGGCGGCTGTGCCGGCGTCAAACGAGAGGATGTGGTCGGACGCGCAGCCCGATCCGCCCGATCTCGCTGGCGAACCGGTTGGCTCTCACGGGACTGGCGGTTGGAGCTTTGCTGCTGCTGGCCACTTGCTCCGAAACCCATCCAGGCAACGGCCCTCGCATTGAGTCCTCCCATTTGGCCCTGGGCACCGTGCCCGCGAGCGAAATTGCCACCTGGACACGTGCCGATGTCCCCCCACCGCCGACGCCAGCCCCGCGCTATTTGCAGTCGGCCGCTGTGGACGAGGCCCGCAAGGTGCTCGTCGTGTTTGGTGGCTGGACCGGGAGCGCCACGGCGGTGCAGGAGCTCTGGGAGTGGGATCCTGCGACGGACAAATGGACCAACCGCACCCCTGCCGGCAGCAAGCCAGGTGCGCGCGCGGGCGCGAGCGTGGTCTACGATTCGACCCGCAAGAAGTTCGTCATCTTCGGTGGGCGCTCGAACACTGGCTACGACTTCGCGGACACCTGGGAATGGGATCCAGTGGGCGGCGCTTTCACGGACCGTACCAGCTCGGGGCCAGGCGCTCGCAGTCAGCACAGCATGGTGTTCGAGAAATCCACGGGCAAGGTGCTGCTCTTTGGGGGCGGTCTTGCCGATAGCGGTTCGTCGATCTGGCCCGAGTATTATCATTACGATGACTCCACTGTCAGCGACCCAGGAAGCCGACCAAGCTCGGAGGAGCCTTCGCCCGATGCGAGCGGCATCTCGCTCGCGTTTGGCGACACCTGGGAATGGGAAGCGGGTGCGTGGACCAAGCTCACTCCCGCCACTGCGCCCAGCGCCCGCTACGACTCCGCGCTGGCATGGGACAGCCAGCGCAACCGGGCCGTCCTGTTCGGTGGAATGCAGAAGGACCAGGCTGCTGCGGATGGCATCCCCCAGCAGGACACATGGGAGTGGGATACGGCGACGCCAGGCTGGACGTTGCGCCAGATCGCAGGGAGCAAGCCGAGCGCGCGCTACGGCCACGCCATGGCGTACGATCCCAGCCGCGGCATGACGGTTCTGGTCGGCGGCAAGGACTTCCAGACCCACCTTGGCCTGGCCGACGTTTGGGATTGGGATTGGACCAAAGGGGCGTGGGCGCAGCGACTCACCGGAAGCGAGAGCAACCTGCCCGCGGGACGTATGTACGCCTCGCTCCTCGCCGATCCTGCGCAAAGCCGCCTTGATCTGGTGGCGGGCGTCACCCTTCTCGGTCCGTACGATGCCTCCAGCCCACCCTACGCTGGGACGCAGATACGTCCGTCTGGCGAACTCTGGCAATTGGATCCCGCCACGGCAACGTTCACCAACCGCACGCCGCCGCAGAACACGCCAATCGCGAACTCGGGTTTCGCCATGGCCTTCTGCCCCGCCACTGGCAAGACCTATGTGTTCGGCGGTTCGAGCGGGCAGGCCCCGTTTCCGTTGCTGGACGAGCTGTGGGAGTGGGATGGGAGTTCCTGGTCCCAGATCAAAAGTGATGTGCGCCCCTCTGCCCGCGAGTTCGCGGCGATGGCGTACGACCCAGTCCGCAAGTCGCTCATCCTTTACGGCGGCGACAACAACCTGGACGCCAACACTGGCCAAGTCACGGTCCTGGAGGATACCTGGGAATGGAACAGTAGCACCCGCCAGTGGAGCCAGCTCTTTTCCGCGTCGAGCCCTGGCCCCGAGGACTCGCCGGGCATGGTGACCGACTCTGGGCGCGGAAAAGTGCTGCTCTTCGACGGGATCAGGGCCACCAGTCCCTACGTGGTCTGGGAGTGGGATGGCGCGACCACGACGTGGACCAGCCGCACGCCAGTCCCCGGCACGGTCACGCCGGGGACGAACAGCTGGACTACTTTGGATATCAATGGCGGGTTGACCTTCGACGACGGTCGCCAGAAGATGTTTCTCTTCGACGGGACGCCCTACTGGCAGGGCACCTCCAGCAACAGCGTTTTCTGGGAGTGGAATCCCGTCTCGGCGGGCTGGACGTTTCGCGACACGGGCGACTTCATCGATTTCGGCAGTGACTTCCCTGTCTTTGCCTACGACAGCTTGCGCCGCCGGCAGGTTGCGACCCCAGTTCCGAAAGATCCGACGGGAGCCACAACTGCCGTCAACACCATTGAGCTGGATACGAGCGGTCCAACCTGGTACGTGCGCTCTCTGTCCACGGGCCCGGTCTCGCCCGGGTCTGGTCTCATGGTCTTCGATAGCAAGCGCGGCGTGATGGTGCTCGTCGGTGCAGGCACCGACAATGGCGAAGTCTGGGAGTACAAGGTGACCAATCTCGGCAACGGCGAGGGTTGCACCGCCGCCACGGCGTCGAACTGCGCCTCGGGCTTTTGCGTGGACGGCGTCTGTTGCGGCAGCGCCGCTTGCTCAGGATCTTGCCAGTCTTGCGCGGTGGCCGGCCACGAAGGCACCTGCACCGCGGTGGTTCCGGGCACCGAAGTTCCCGGCAGCTGCCCCGGACAGGCATGCGGCACTGGCGGCAGTTGCAACACAAAGAATGGCACGGCCTGTCTCGGCGCGAGCGCTTGTGCCTCCGGCTTCTGCGTGGATGGGGTGTGTTGCGAGAGCGCGTGCGATGGTATCTGCGTGTCTTGCAATCAGGCCGGTCAAGTTGGCAAGTGCTCAGCCTACACCGCGGGCAGCGATCCACAGAAGGAATGTGGCTTGGGCAGTGGTGTTTGCCGTTCGACCTGCAACGGCGCGGGGGCTTGCGACTATCCGCAATACGGAACGCCCTGCGGGACCTGCAAGGAGTGCGATGGCACCGGAGCGTGCACAGTGGACGTCGATCCTGTTGCCTGCGCTGGCGGCGGGACTGGCGGCGCGGGTGGTTTCGGCGGCGGCACAGGCGGCACGGGCGGCGCAGACGGAACCGCCGTTGGTGGGGCGAGCGGAGGTGGCGGCGCAACCGGTGGCGCAAGCGCCGGTGGCGGCAGCGGCGCGGGTGGTGCCAGCAGCAGCGGCGCAGTCGCTGTGGGTGGCGCGATTTCTGGCGGCGCGGGTGGTTCCGGCGGTAGCCTGAGCGGCGGGGCAGACGGAGGGAGCGGCACGGGTGGCGCGAGTGGCCGCGCAAACGGCGGAAGAGACTCCATCTCGCCCGACACGGGCAACTCCGATAGCAGAACAGATCCTCTCCTACCCGACGTCGCCAGTGTCGATGGCCAGCGAGATGCAAGTCCGCCCGACGCGGGCGGCAGGCTGCGGCTGGTCCGCGGAGCGTGCGCCTGCTCTCTCGGTCACGCTGCCACGGCGGCTAGGCCCGTGCCCCCGTTTGCCCTGCTCAGCGCCGCCTTCTTGTTGCGACGACTGCGTAGGAAAAGAGGGGATAGGTGCCAACGCGCACGGCTTGGCTTGGATGACCAATCACCCACAGGATCTCGTGAAGCCTGGTACAATCGCGCTCGTGTCGAAAAGGGGCTTCCGCAAACCCGAATTCACCTGTGCTTGCTTCGGCTCTCAAGTCCGCTGTGCCGCAGCGGCCGGCACGTGGTGGCTCTTGTCGATCGGAGCAGCCAGTTCCATGCCGACGGCGTGTAGCAGCGCAAATGGTTCTGTGACCAAGGTTGTCGACGGCGGAACGGGCGGTGCGGCTGGCGCGGACGGTGCCACAGAGGCTGGTGGCCAAGCTGGCGCTGGTGCCACAGGTGGCAGTAGCAATGTTGGCGGTACTGGTGGCAGCTCCGCGGCTGGCGCGTCCGGCACGGGCGGAAGGTTGGATGTTGATGCAGCCGTGGCTACAGATGGACCGGCGGGCACAGGCGGAACGGCAGACGCCGCGAGTGACGCCTCCTCCATCTTCCGGCCAGCACTGAACACCTCGTGGCAATGGCAGTTGACCGGTACAATCGACACCAGCGTCGACGCGCAAATGTTCGATATTGATTTGTTCGACGTGGACGCCAGCGTGGTGAAGACCTTGCACGACAAGGGCGCAAAGGTGGTCTGCTATATGAGCGCAGGCAGCTACGAAAACTGGCGGCCGGACCAGACCGGCTTTCCGGCTTCGGTCCAAGGTCAGAGCAATGGCTGGCCAGGAGAAAAGTGGCTGGATGTGCGCAAGCTGGACTTGCTAGGCCCCATCATGGGGGCGCGCCTAGATCTCTGTCGCAGCAAGGGTTTCGACGGGGTTGAGTTTGACAACGTTGACGGTTACGCCAATTCCACAGGCTTTCCGTTGACTGCAGCTGATCAACTCACCTACAATCGCTTCCTGGCCACACAGGCCCATGCGCGCGGGCTGTCAGCTGGCCTGAAGAACGACCTGGAGCAGATCCCGGATCTGCTTGGCGATTTCGACTGGGCGCTCAACGAGCAGTGCTTCGAGTACACCGAGTGCGACGCCCTGAAAGCCTTCGTGTCCGCGGGCAAAGCGGTGTTCAACGTGGAATACGACCTTCCGACCACCGGGTTCTGTCCGCAAGCCAACGCGCTGAACTTCAATTCGATGAAGAAGAACCTGGCCCTCGACTCGCCCCGCTGGCCCTGCCGATAACGCTGCTGCGAGCGAAGCCCCTCCACGCCACCACGCACCGCCACAAACCTCTTTGCCGAACTGGCGTTGGCCAAGAGCAACGCGCGGGCCGCACGCATGGCCCCCAATCGGGCGATGTCTTGCGACCTCTGCCTCGCTCAGCAAGTCAGCCCTTGGGGAACGCACATTCCCCCGTAATTTCCGTGGTGCCGCACTTGCGTATACGTTTGTGCTGAATGTCCGCGTTCACAGGACGGTCAAGGAAAAAGGGCGCTTCAAATGCCTATGCTCCGGAAGTACCACCATCGATTCGGGTAGTGATGCTAGACAATGTCAATGGTTCATGTTCAGGCGCGGGAAATCTCAGAGGGTGTCCTGTAGGAAAACTAGGCAGAAATTTGCGTTTTCTTCAGGGCGGATGGAAATGGGTTCATGTCGACCCGATACCCTACCGACTTAA